>Ga0210006_1001469_pt1 | contig 16337 bp, 16 predicted proteins | sample CryGey02umfilter_2_FD_185452 | JGI IMG/M metagenome (GOLD analysis project Ga0210006, IMG submission 185452) | Groundwater microbial communities from aquifer in Utah, USA - Crystal Geyser 4/10/14 0.2 um filter (SPAdes) (version 3) | ecosystem: Environmental > Aquatic > Deep subsurface >... | reverse complement strand
AAAATCCTGCTCCAGAACAACTACCCGGCTACAAAGAAGTCAAACCTATGGTCTTTGCGGGAATTTTTCCCCAAGAAGGTGATGATTACAATTCTTTACGTGAAGCTGTAGACAAATTGAAATTAAGTGATTCATCTCTTTTTTACGAACCAGAACATTCCCAAGCGCTGGGCTTTGGTTTTCGTTGTGGTTTCTTAGGCATGCTTCACTTAGAAATTTTTCAAGAACGTATCTGGCGTGAATTTGGTATAAATATTATTGCTACTGTGCCAAGTGTGGCTTACCATGTTTTCAAAACAAAAGGAGAAGATATTATTGTCAAAAGTCCACAAGATTTGCCAGAAGTCCAACAAATAGAACATATTGAAGAACCATGGATGAATGTAGATATTATCACTCCAGAAAGTTTTATTGGTAATGTGATGGGGCTAGTTGCTGAACGCAAAGGTGTTTATTCCAATACTGAATATCTTAGTAGTGGTCGTGACCAGAGAGCTATACTTCATTACGAGATGCCTCTAGCTTCGCTTATTACAGATTTTTATGATAAACTAAAAACAGTGACTAGTGGTTATGGTTCATTAAATTATGAATTCAAAGATTACCGCAAAACCAAAGTTGTAAAACTAGACATTGTAATTGCTGACGAACCAGTTGAAGCTCTTTCTACACTCGTCTGGGATGATGAAGCCTACAAAATTGGTAAAAAAATTGTGGGTTCACTCAAAGACACTTTGCCAAAACAACAATTTGTCATCAAAATTCAAGCAACTATTGGCGGCAAGATTATTGCTGGCGAAAGAATTTCAGCTCTTCGCAAAGATGTGACAGCCAAACTATATGGTGGTGATGTCACTCGTAAAAGAAAATTATTAGAAAAACAAAAAAAAGGTAAAAAGAAAATGATGACTATGGGTAAAGGAAAAGTGACGATTCCGACAGAAGCATATTTAGCTGTTTTGAAGAGATAAAAATAATTCAAAATTTCAAATTAAAAATTTAAAATAAAATTCACAATATGCAAAAGGAGGGTGTAAAATTTAATTTAGAAGAAAGAACGGCTAAATTCGGAGAAGATATTGTTATATTTGCTCGCAAAATAGAAAAAGATGCAGTAACTCAAAGATTGATACCACAGCTAGTTGCAGCAGGAACTTCTGTTGGTGCAAATTACTGCGAAGCTGATTGTGCAGAAAGCAATAAGGACTTCATTCATAAAATGTCTATAGCTAACAAAGAGATAAAAGAAACAAAACATTTTTTGAGAATAATAGGTACAGCATGCCCTCAGTTTATTGCAGAAGCTCGAGTGCTTTGGAAAGAAGCAAATGAACTAAACAAAATATTTTTTACTATTATAAAAAAATCAAAAGACACAGAAAAGAAAAATGAATTAAGTATTGAATAATTTTACATTTTATTTTTAATTTTGAATTATTAATTTTAAATTGCACTTATGTACGGATCAAAAAAAATGAAAGTCCTTTGGACAATAATCTCTATCATTGCTGTCATTGCAATGTTGTTTTTCACTGTCATGCCAATGTTTAGTACTTTTTAGTACACAAATCCCGAACCCGAGGAACGAGGGGAGGGATCTGTAGACCCTGAAGATATGAAATAAATTAAAACAGTTTTTACAAATATTTTTTGAAATTCTGCAGAATCAATTAACGATAAACTCCCTGAGCGGAGCGAGGGGTCTGTAGACCCTATGAACTATGAATTTAGAAAAGTCTTTCAGAATCAATTAACTATTTATTAAACAAACACATTAAATCTTAGGAAAGATCCCTCGTCGTGCTTCGCCGACTTCGGGATGTAACGGTCCCTATGCAAAAAGTCTGGAAAATACTAGGAATCCCTCCTCAATCTTTTTTTGAAGAATTTCCCGAATTACCAAAAGTCGTAGCTTCTTTGCTTTACCACAGAAACATGCGTACTCAAAAAGATATTGACGAATTTTTGAATCCAGATTATTCAGTAGATATTCATGACCCTTATTTGTTTAATGATATGAAAAAGGCGGTCAAAAGAATAATGAAAGCGATAGATAAAAATGAAAAAATAATAGTTTACGGAGACTACGATGCAGACGGCGTTTCTGCTTCTGTTATTCTTGTTTCTACTATTCAAGCCATGGGATATAACAATGTTGATGCCTTCCTCCCCCATCGTGAAACTGATGGCTACGGACTAAACAATCGCGCGATAAAAGAATTGAAAGATGAAGGTGCCAAACTTATCATCACTTGTGATTGTGGTATTAGTAATACCAAAGAAGTAGATTTTGCGGGCGAGCAAAAAGTAGATGTAATTATTACCGATCACCACACTATTCCTCCACAATTACCAAAAGCTTTTGCGATAATCCATCCCAAGATTGAAGGTGAACATTATCCTGACAAAAATCTTTCTGGTGGTGGTGTGGCTTTCAAACTAATGCAAGCCTTACTTACCAAACACAAAGAAAAACACGAACTGTTAAATAATGGTGAAAAACACGAAGCTCACGAAAAATGGTTATTAGATATGGTAGCTATTTCTAGCGTGGCCGACATGGTACCACTGATTGGCGAATCTAGAACTTTGACAAAATATGGTCTGATTGTTTTGAACAAAAGCAAAAGACTAGGACTACAAAAACTTTTTTTGGAAACTAGACTAATGGAACAAGATGGTAGTAAGAAAAAAAATCTAGATGCTTATAGTATTGGTTTTCAAATAGCTCCCCGAATCAATGCTGCTGGCAGAATCAAACATGCCAACGTGGCTTACAATCTGATGATGGCTGACAAAGCAACAGATGCCATAGACCTAGCTTTTGAACTTGACCAAAACAATAAAGAACGCCAACAGATTACCGAAGAACTTCTCAAAAAAGCAGTTGAACAAATAGAAAAAGATCAAATGGACAAACCAGTATTATTTGTCGTAGGTAAAGGCTGGCTAGGTGGACTCGTCGGTCTGATTGCTGGGAAAATAGTGCAAAAATATTACAAACCAACTTTGGTAATGTCTGAAAGTGAAACAGAAATAATGGGCTCAGGCCGAAGTATTGAGGGCTTCAATATCATTGAGACTTTTCAAGCAAAACCAGACTTATTCTCCAAATATGGCGGACATCCGATGGCTTGTGGTTTTACGCTTGCAAATAAAGAAAAACTAGCAGATTTCAAAGCTCATCTAATAGAGTTCTACAACGAAAAAACCAAAAATCTAGACATGCAACCAACTATCAAGATTGATGCGGAACTCCGACTCAATGAAGTTGACTGGGAACTTTTTGATTTACTAGAACAATTCAAACCGTTTGGGATGAACAATGACCGACCAAAATATCTTGCTCGCGAGGTGGAAATTTTTGATATGACCACAGTTGGCAAAGAAGCAAAACACTTGAAACTTACAGTCAAACAAGACAACAAAATCCGCAAAACTATTGGCTGGAGCCTCTGCGACAAAACTGGCGAAATTAACTGGTGTAAACTTTTGCGAATTGGTGATAAAATAGATATAGTATTTGAAATAGATGTGAATGAATGGAATGGAAATCGTGAGTTGCAATTGACGATTGTTGATTTGAAAAAAAACGCGGATTGACACTGATAATAACACAGATATACGCAGAAATTATCCGCGTATATCTGCGTAATTATCTTTAATATCTGCGTTTATATGAAATTATTTCTCTATACCGACGGTGGCTCGCGTGGCAACCCAGGACCATCTGCCACAGGCATTGTTATTAAAAATGAAGAAGGACAAACAGTCGCCAATTATGGTGAATACTTAGGTAAGCAAACAAATAACTATGCAGAATACATGGCTATTATTTCTGGTCTAAAAAAAGCTAAAGAGTTAGGCGCTGACGAAGTAGATTGTATTGTGGATAGTAAGCTTGTTTGTGAACAACTAAATAGACATTGGAGAGTAAAAGAACCAACCATCCAAAAACTTTTTATCAAAGCTTGGAACGAAATGCAACAATTCAAAAAAGTCACTATCAAACATATTTTGCGTGCAGGCAATAAAGAAGCTGACGCGGAGGTGAATAAGGTTTTGGATAATGTGAGATAAATATTATTAAAAAATTAATAATTTATAAAAATAATATGATAGTATATTACTACACGCGTATAGAAGATTGGGACAAAATAAAAAAAGGATCTTTTGAAGGTGGAAATAAGTCAGGAATAGAACCATCAAAAAGATTACGTACAGATTCTAATAAAACAGGAACTTCTGCTTTACTAAGATATTTACCACAATCTTGGATAGATAATGTAGACTTTCCAAATACTTGGAAAAATTTCAGAGATAACGAAAAAAGTTTGTTATTAGAAATAGAAGTTGATCCTGAAAAAATAAAAATCTATGATAGAGGGTACCTTGAATCTTTAAAAAAAACTCAACAAAAATTCCATTAAAATATAAAAGCAGATCAGAAAAAGAAGCAGAAGAACGTTATCTAGAAAGTGAACTAAAACTAGAACAATTTGATGGATATCCAGCCCATTCACTACCAGAGGTACTAATTACAGAAGATATTCCTTTAGAAAAAATTAAAGTATCAAACACACAGCCATTATTAGAAGAAGATTTAGAAAGATTACAAAGTAGAGATCTAGAAATACTAAAAAGGAAAATAAAAGAAATACCGGAATTAGAAAATTGGTACAAAGATTACGAAGCAAGAATAGAAATAGGAGGTGAACAAATGAGACCAAAAATAAAATAATAAAAAACTCCGCTAATCACGGAGTTTTATTTTTCAAAAAATCATTTACAGCATCTACAACAATTACGACATTACAACTCGCTAGACAATTCTTCCAGCAACTTCTTCGCCTTCTTACTCACCTTCTTTGGCACATCAATAATCACAGTCACATACTGATCCCCTCTTCCACTACGTTGTAATCTTGGCACACCAAGCGCTTTCAATTTGAATTTTTGTCCGGAAGTCGTAGCTTCGGGAATAATTAATTTTTTCTTACCTTCAAGAGTTTCTATTTCTACTTTGTCACCAAGCACAGCTTGCGGATAAGAAATAACAATATTAGTAAAGATATCAAAACCTTGTCTTTCATAACCTTTTTCACTACGTACATGCACACGTACATACAAATCACCTGCCACACTACCTACTCCAGCACTTTCACCTTTTCCAGTAAGACGAATCATTTCACCATCAGCAATACCAGCGGGAATTTTTACTTTATATTTTGATTCTGTGCGTGTAACACCTTTGCCATTGCAATGTTTACAAATTTTCTTTGGAATTTGACCAGCACCCTGACAACGTTGACAAGTAACTACAGTCTGCATAGCACCTAATATTGTCTGCTGCACACGTTTTACTTGTCCTTGACCACGACATTCACTACAAGTTTCTGTACCAGAACCAGGTTCAGCACCACTACCACTGCATACATCACAAGCATTATTTTTTGTTAATCGGATTTCTTTTTCTATCCCAAAAATAGCTTCACGAAACTCTAGTTCAACACTAACTTGAATATCACTACCTTTGGCTTGTCTAGAAGACCTTCTACCACCTCCGCCAAAAATATCACCAAAGATATCACCTAAGTCTATGCCGTCTCCGCCCCAGGCGGATCCGCCTTGGGCGGAAAATCCTCCAAAATCGCCACTACTTCTGGCCTGACGCATGAAGTCGTTCCAATTCATACCACCACCAAATCCGCCCTGCTGTTCGAAATCAGAGCCGTATTGATCGTATTGTGCACGCTTGGTATCGTCACCTAAAATTTGAAAAGCTTCATTTATTTCTTTGAATTTTTCTTCGTTACCAGTCTTTTTATCAGGATGATGTTCATGAGCAAGTTTACGAAAAGCTTTTTTGATTTCGTCTTTATTTGCGCCTTTATCAACACCGAGAATTTTGTAATAGTCTTTACTCATAATTTAATTTAAATTTACCAAATTTCATCATTTTTTTTAAATGTTTTTTTTACAGAATTTAATATATTCCTAATCTTCTTATTATTACCTTTTTTTCTTCCTCTTCTAAAATTTCTTCGATTTTTTTTCTAAAATCAATTGGAGCGTGAATCAACACATCTATTATAAAAATCATGAAATCATTTATCTCCACAGTTAATTGACTTTTTGTTTCTTCTGACTTTATTTTTTCATTATTTACATTTTCTATAGCCTCTTGTTTAATCTTTTCGATTTCTTTTTCTTTTTCTAAATTTGTACTTTCAATCCTGAGTTCCACATATTTTTTAACTTCATCTGTGTTAAATATATTTATAAAAGATTCCAAAGAACTTAATTTAATTTCGTAACCTTTAAGAATTTCTTTATATGCATCTAATTTTACTCTCAAATAAAAAACCACAATACCAAAACCAACTAAGACAACAACTATATTTATAATTTCTAAAATATTTTCCATAAATATTATTTAACAGGAAAACCATGAATAGTCTCAGGCTCACTAGATTCTTTTACTTCCCCAAAACTTTCTTCATATCTACGCAAATTTTCTTGCATAGTTTTGATCATTCTTTTGTAGTGTCCTGGACTCATGATTATTCTAGAATTTAATGTTCCTGTTGGTGGCAAGATTGTCATAAAATCAAGCACAAATTCTTCTCTATTGTGAGAGATTTGCACCATGTTGGAATACTTACCAGCCAAGACTTCATCAGTGACTTTTATTTGAATTCCTTTATTTTCATTTTGTGATTGAGGATTGTCCATAAAATAAATTTAGCTAATTTAAAATTTTTTTTGAAATGTTTATAATTTTTTACAAACAAGTCCAAGAGGGACAATATGTATTTAGGCGGGTACTTCAGTACCCGTATGCAAATTATAATAATATTTAGTCCCAGAGGGACGGATGAACTACATGCTCAAAATAAATATTGTTCTTTATAATCTATATTATTTATTTTCAATAATTTTTTGTACTCATCTTTAAAATCCATTTTTTTGTGATGTTCTTCCTGCTTTGAAATATATTCTATAACTTTTGCAACTTGGGAATGACTAACAGAAAAAGCACCAAAACCGCTCTGCCAAGTAAACATTTTTAAATCTGAAAAATTATCATGTATCCATTTTGAAGAACCACCTTTCAAAAGCTGAACAGCTTTTGAAACAGCCATATTTGGTTTCAATAATAATAACGTGTGTAAATGATCATCTATACCATTTGTAAATACTGTTTGAAAATTATTATTTTTAGCTATTCCTCCCATATATTCAAAGAGTCTAACTCTCAAATCTGGTTTAAGAAATTTTACTCTTTCCTTGGTACTGAAAACAACATGAAAAAATAATTTTGAAAATGTATCTGACATATTTTCATCAATCGTCCCTCTGGGACTACATAATAAAACACATTTTTACTGGTACTAAAGTACCAGCCTAAAATCTTATGTCCTTCCAGGACGTGAAGCACTTTTTTTGTCCGTAACAAGAATATATTACATCCTTAAAATCATTATCTATAACACCTGACATCTAAAATATATGTCTACATTTTACTCCAATATCTTCAATTAAACAAACCATTTGCCCCATCCTAATTTGGACAGGGCAAAGATGTTTATCTATTTGATCTCCTCCCCTATTAGCGGTAGTGCATACCTTTTTAAGATAAAATAGAAACGTCATTCCGAGCGGAGTGAACGAGGGACGAGTGAACGAAGTCGAGAAATCCCCTTAAATTACTGAAAAAAATAAACAGCAAGGGGATCCCTCGACTCCTTTCAGTCGCTCGGGATGACGTTTAAATGTTCAAAAAAAAAGTTCAACACTCAACCTGTGGCAAATCTCCACAAGGTTGTGCGTAATCTATTGCATCAATAGTAAAAATTGTATGCACTACCGCTATTAGGGGAGGTTGGGAGAGGTCTTTAGCAAGATAAAATGGCTTGCTCAAAGATGGACCCCCTCTAACTCCCCCTGCTAGGGGGAGAATTTATTTTGTATTATTTCTTATCATCAACCACTTCACCTTCCACAGATTCCCCTTCACCCTTTTTTTCTTCACCTTTATTATCCGCGTTTACTTCTGCGTTTTTATCCGCGTTATTCTGCGTCTGAGCTTGTTCAGCCTGGTACATCTTCACACCAATAGCTTGAGCTGCAGTAGACAATTCTTCAGAAACTTTTTTGATTTCTTCAATATCATCTTTTTCTTTTACTTCTTTCATCTTAACTAATGCATCGTTTACTTTTTGTTTTTCTTCATCTGTTACTTCAATCTTCTTTTCTTCTACATCTTTCATCATTTTTTCTGTGGTGTAAACCATAGTGTCAGCTGTATTTTTGATATCAATCATTTCACGTTTTTTCTTGTCTTCATCAGCATGAGCTTCAGCATCTTTTTTCATCTTTTCTATTTCTTCATCTGAAAGTCCAGAAGAAGCTTCAATACGAATAGATTGTTCTTTGCTTGTACCCTTGTCTTTGGCTGAAACATTGAGTACTCCGTTGGCATCAAGATCAAATTTTACTTCAATTTGTGGCACACCACGTGGAGCTGGTGGAATACCATCAAGCATAAATCTTCCAAGAGCTTTGTTGTCAGTAGCCATCTCACGTTCACCTTGTAAAACATGAATTTCTACACTTGGCTGATTGTCCGCTGCTGTAGAAAATACTTGAGTTTTACTTGTTGGGATAGTTGTATTTCTATCAATTAATTTGGTACAAACACCACCAAGAGTTTCGAGCCCTAGTGAAAGTGGAGTGACATCTAAAAGTAAAATTTCTTTACCCAAGTCACCTTGCAATTGTCCAGCTTGGATAGCAGCACCGACAGCGACAACTTCATCTGGATTGACAGTAATGTTTGGTTTTTTACCAAAGAATTTTTCAACACTTTGTTGTACCAAAGGCATACGAGTCATACCACCAACAAGCACAATTTCATTGATTTCAGATTTTTGCATTCCAGCATCTTCCAAAGCTTTTCTAACTGGACCCATAGTTTTTTCTACCAAATCAGCAACAAGCTCTTCCAACTTGGCACGACTAAGTTTCAAACTCAAATGTTTTGGACCTTCAGCGCCAGAAGTGATAAATGGTTCGTTGACCTCAGCATCCACAGTACTTGATAATTCAATTTTCACTTTTTCGGCAGCATCTTTGACACGTTGTAATGACAAAGGATCTTTACTAAGATCTATGCCTTCTGTTTTTTTGAATTCTTCTAGAATCCATTCCATAATTTTTTTGTCGAAGTCGTCCCCACCAAGATGAGTATCACCATTAGTTGAAAGTACTTCCACAGTAGATTGTTCACCATCATGAGAAATATCTAGAACTGAAACATCAAAAGTACCGCCACCCAAATCATAAACCATGATTTTTTGGTCACCTTTTTTGTCAAAGCCATAAGCAAAAGCAGCTGCTGTTGGTTCATTGATAATACGAGCCACTTTTAGTCCAGCGATTTCACCAGCAGCGATTGTTGCTTGTCTTTGTGAATCGTCAAAATAAGCAGGCACAGTGATTACAGCTTCGGTAATTTTTTCACCAAGTTTTTCTTCAGCATCAGCTTTCAATTTTTGCAAAATCATAGCTGAAATTTCTGGAGGTGTATATTCTTTGTCCCCCATTTTTATTTTGAGTTTATCACCATCTTTGATAATAGTGTATGGTGAATGTTCAATAATATCTTTTACTTCTTTATCTTCAAATCTGCGACCAATAAGACGCTTGATAGAATAAAGCGTATTACTTGGATTGGTTACAGCTTGACGCTTGGCAAGTTGCCCAACAAGACGCTCACCTGTTTTGGATATTGCTACCACAGACGGTGTAGTTCTATTTCCTTCTTTATTTTCTAATACTTTTGGCTGACCACCTTCAATGATAGCCATACATGAGTTGGTTGTTCCCAAATCGATTCCTAATATTTTTGACATAGTTTTTTTATTTAATCCTGAGCTGAGAATACAGCGAGGGATCTTTCTTAAATATAAATTATTTTAATTAGTTAATTTTTCACTTAAACACTTTATCACCTAATCACTTAATCACATTATTAATTATTTTTAATTAGTTATCACATACCGCATACCTCGTATCAAATTGTTATGCGATACATATTATGTGTTGCGTGAATAAAATCTTAGCAGTTTAGGATGTTCAGTCCACTGTCTGCCCGTGAATAAAATTTAATTCTTTTTAACTACTTTCACACTTATTTTTTTTGATTTATTTTCATCTGCTTTTGGACAAGTAATTTTCAGCACTCCATCTTCAAACTCAGCGATTACATTGTCTTCTTGCACAGGGACAGGTAAAGCCACTTGTCTAAAAAATGAACCACTACGAACTTCTTTACGATAATAGTTTTTTTCATCTATTTCATGTTCTCTTTTACTTTCACCTTCTATAGTGAGAACACCACCTTCGACACTGACTACGACTTGTTCAGGATTCACTCCTGGCAAAGTAGTTTCGACTATGACATCTTTTGTTGTTTGATAAATGTCTACAGCCGGTACAAAAGTTTTTTGATTGAAATCACCATTATGGATAAGAGCAGGAAAATTTCCTACTGTATTTTCCATTTCAGAAAATGGATCTAATAGTCTTGGTAACATAGGTTTTTTCTCGTCATCCCGATCCGCCGAAGGACGGAAGAGGATCCTTGCCCGCCGAATTGGAGGGTTTCTTAAAATTAAATTGGTTTGTAAAAATTTATATTGAAAACGGATAAAATTCCTTTATTGTTTTAATTTAAAAACTGTCCTATTTTTTTCATCACTCCATTTTTCTGATAAATCTTTGTCTACCACAGCTATTACTAAATCTTTTATAACACCTTCACAATGTATATCTACACCTACCTCTGATTCAGCTTTTTTACAAATCTCTTCGTCTAGATAACGTGCGATAGTAATGTGTGGGTGAAAATCTTTTTCATACTCAGCTTGCTGACTACTCACATTGGCACCATATTTAGCAAATTCTTCTGATATATATTTTTGAAAATTTTTCAATTGCTCATTTTCTTCAGCATTTAACATTATACACCAACCTTTTGAAGAAAGTGCAACAGATACTTTATCAAAAACAACTCTCATAACTTTACTTTCTTCAGCCAGATCAAAAAGTTTTTCTTTAATTTCATCTAATTTACTTTCATTCAGATAAGATTTTGTTTTTAAACTTAAATGATATTTGTAAGGATAGTCATACTTTTTTCTAAAGCCTTCCAACCAGTCTGGCTTTACAATCAAATCCATTTCAACTGTAATACTAAATATTTTTTGTGACATATTTTTATTTCGCAATAATAACTTTCGCCACTTTTATCACTTTTCCTTTCATCATATATCCAACATCTACTTCTTTTAGAATAGTTCCCTCTTCTTCCTCAGATTCTTCTTCACCCAAGGCTTCATGCATTTCTGGATTGAACTTTTCTCCAATAGTTTTTATTTCTTCTATATCAAAGTTTTTTAACACATCGCCAAACTGTTTCATAATGTAACCAACTCCGTCTATCCAATTTTTTATTTTTTTATCATTTTCATTTTCTACGTCTAACTCTGGATGATGAGCAAAAGCTTTTTTGAAATTATCATAGACTGGCATGAAATCAGACAATACTTGCAACTCACTCATCTTTACCCACTCACTTTTTTTCTTATCAATTTCAGCTTGCAAATTTTGGTAATCGGCTTGAGCTCTCTGCCAACCAGATTTGTATTCTTCCAACTGTAATTCTAACTCAGCTATTTTTTTATTTGTCTTCCGACCGAAGGTTAGTCCGCCTTGGGAGGATTTGTTTTCTTTGGAAAGCATGTGTTGTTTTACATAATCTTTGACAATAGTTACCACATCATCTCTTTTCAAAATTTCTTCTGGTTGAACCCACTCAAAACTTTCTGCCTCATCATTTAGAACAACATCAGTATTAGAAACTATAACCTGAAATCTTCGAGAAACATAATGCGCTTCTGGTTTATAAATAAATTCTGGATCTTTTATCATGTCTATATTATCTACAAACTCTACACTTTTTGCTTTCATACCAACTTCTTCATATAATTCTCGTTCAACAGCTTGCACCGCAGTTTCACCATATTTTATTTTCCCAGCAGGTACAACATATTTATCATTCCATTTATGTGATTTCACAAGTAGTAATTCACCTTTTTTATTTTCAACGTAAATTCCAACACTCGGAATAACTTGCATTTTTTCCTCAGACATAAATATTTTTAATTAAATTTTTTTAGTAAATAATCTAGCAATGTATAATTGGTAGAATAGTCCATTCTTATTGGACCCAACACCATAAACAAAATATTGTTTTTCAATTTGACACCAACGAGACCACACATACTACCAAAAGGATTTTCTGAACCAACAAAAATTTTTGGTTCCACACTTTCAATCGCTTTGTACATGTCGTCTATCATATCTTCACACTGGTCAAAAATAGTACTAACACTGACCATATAAGCATAATCGTGAAATTCTGGCTGAGAAAAAAGATTCTTGATACCGGTATAATAAAGTGAGCCAGCCCCAAACGCAATGATGACAGCATTGCCAGTTTTTTCAGAAATATTTTTAGCAATAGTTTTTAGTTCATCATTTATTTTTTCAGCAGTGACACTCTCAAAATCTTCTGCAACTTTTTTGGCTATAGTCTTCACCTTCATGATATTTTCTACATAATATTTGTAACCTTTTTCTGTAGGAATTCTACCAGACGAAGTGTGAGGATGAGTCAAAAAACCCAACTCTTCTAAATCTCGCATTTCATTGCGAAGAGTAGCTCCACTAAGTTTCAATTCAGATTCATCAACCAAAAAACTAGATCCGATAGGTTCAGCTGATTTGGTGTAATTTTCAATTATTAGAGCCAAAATTTTGGCTTTTCTTTCATCTAACATACTTTATATTATTAGCACTCTATATGTTACAGTGATATTATACTATTATCACTCTATAGTGTCAAGTGACAATTTGTCCACACAGTCCTTTATTCAACAACATTCTATTTTCTCATACGTATTACCCCATTGTTTCATGGTCCCATTGTGGTTTTTTCTTTGTCAATGGAACAATAAAAAACCGAGTTTGTAACTCGATTTTTATTTTTTAGTTAAATTTTCTCAGATTAAAAAGTCTTACTCTCCTTCTGCCACAGTCTTACCAGCATTTCTAATCTCTGCGATACTAGAGATTTCACTCAACAAAACATTTTCTACATAGATACCTCGAGAATAAAATATTCTTTCCAATTCGTTTTTTAATTCTGTTTCCACAGCATCACGCTTAGCACCAATAATTTCATCAACATCAAAACGACTAATCACCATACGCATACGACTACGCATAGTTGGACGGATAATTTTTTCCACAAAATCTTCACCGATAGTCTGCCAAATATTGGGAATTTGGTGAATATCTAGACGAATAAGTACAGTACCTTCAATAGCAATTTTTTTGTTGCTCTTAGTTACTGCCCCAATTGGTACATCTCCCATGGCTCTAGGATTTAGTGGATTGAACTCTCTAGTTATGGCATATTCCAAAGTTTGAGTATTGAAAAGTCTTGCCTTTTGCCAAAAAGGAATTTTCAAATGAAGACCGGGTGTCAAAACTTTTCGAAGTACTCCCCTGCCCAAATCATAAACACAGGCCACGTGACCTGGTGGAACTTTTATAAATAAGCCTTTTAGTACATCCTCCATGACAAATGAGTACATCAATTTGTCTAGTGAATCTCCAGCCATATATTTTTATTATAATAAAAAATTAATTTTCTTGTTTTTTGTGTGGTTTGAACAATGCCCTAATAATTAAGCCAATAAACATACCAAAGAACATTGAGGTTAAAATAAATATTGATTTGACCATTGGCAACAACCACAAGATATAAAAAGAAAATGCCGGAAACAAGATGAAATAAGCCAAATCAGACTTAGTAACATTTTCTTTGTGTCTTTTGAAGTCTATATATATTTCTGCTAAAAGGACAATCGCCACAAATCCTGGCCATACTATATCATGCCTAGCACCAATATTAAAGCCATAAAAAAAGATATTGATACTACCCGGAAAATCTACCCACTCGTACAAAGTACGCAATAATTTTTCTCCAGTAATACCTTGCAAAAATACTTGATAAAGTAAAATCAAAACTAGCAACTGAATACCAAGAGCCAACACCTTAGCCCAAGGATTTATTTTGTTTCTTTTAACTAGCTTTCTGATTTCTTCTTTTTGGAGCGTGGGATCATTACGAAATTCTTTTTCAATTTTTTTGATATCTTCTTGGACTTGTTCATCACGGACTTTGTTTCTCTCACCAATAACAGTCAAAGGTAAAAGCAGAATACGCAAAAAAACAGTCAAATAGACTACCGCCCAACCTAAATTTTGATGAGCGGTATTATTATACAACCAAATAAGGACATTGAAAACAGGCTGATATAATAAATCGTTCCAAATAAAGCTCCACATAGTCTTTTTATTGACTAATATTTATGGATGTATAATAGCAATATTTGGCAAAAAAAGCAAGAAGTATACATTTTAAGAAGGCAATAGCAAACAGATACGAAATACGAAATTTACGAAAAATACGAACTCCGACACTTTCGTAATTACGTACCTTTCGTATTTCGTATCCTTATTCTTTCCTAATCGCTTCAATAGGGTTCAAAGTAGCTGCACGTTTGGCTGGATAAATACCAAAAAATAGACCAACGGCAGCAGAAAAACCGATAGACAAAAATACAGAATAAAGAGGTACAATAAAAACCCATTTTAAGCCAAAATTTATTGCTCCCAAAAAAATACCATAAGAAACTAGAATGCCCAAAATAACTCCAACTACTCCCCCAGCAGAAGTAAGTATTATAGCTTCTACCAAAAATTGCCACAAAATATCTTTTGATTTGGCACCCAGAGATTTGCGAAGTCCTATTTCAAAAGTACGCTCTGTTACTGTCACATACATAATATTGGTGATACCAACTCCGCCAACAATAAGAGAAATACAAACAAGGGCAATAAGTAACAAAGTAATACCACCAACCACAGTTTCCAAAGTGCCACGAATTTCATCCATCGTAGTCACTTTGAAATCATCTTTACTGGAATCTGTAATATCGTGCCTATCACGCAAAAGCATTTCTACGTCTTCTTTGGTAGTTTCCAATTTTGACATATCAATCACATGAGCATTGATACCAATAGCATAGTCAGTACCCAAAAATCTCTTTTGCAAAGTTTTGGTAGGAATATAAATAATACTATCCATATCAAAACCAACACTAGCGCCTACTTTTTCTTGAACACCAACCACACGAAAAGCTTTGCCTTTTATAAAAACAGTTTTGCCAACAGCATCACTATCACCAAATAATTCAGCTTTTATTTTGGCGCCAATAAAGACTACTTGTGCCAAAGAATTTTCTTCTTCTGCTGTATAAAAACGTCCAGCCGAAACCTTAACATTATCTACTTTGTCAGCATTGGCTCCATAACCAAAGACGGTAACTGTCTTATTTTGTTCTTGATACTTTATGACCTGTTGACTGGTAATATAATTGTAAGCCAAAGAAATATTTGGTATTTTTACAATTTCATCCATGTCAGAATTTTTCAGTGTAGTAATCGTCACACCAGTCGCCATACTAGTAGCACTACCAGCACCACCTTTACTTGGCACACGCACTTCAATATTCAAAGTATTAGGATTGTACATATCTAGTTCACCTAGTACCATTGATTCAAGCCCTTTACCAGCTGAAATAATAATTACAACTGAAGCAATACCAATACTAAGAGAAATAATAGTCAAAATAGTACGCATTTTTTGTCTGAGTAAGGCGGTACTAGAAATTTGTAAAATATCTTTGAAAAACATAATTATTTTATTCGTAACGCAACGACTCAATAGCGTTTAGTTTGCTAGCTCGACGAGCTGGAATTATCCCAAAAATCAAACCAATTCCTACCGAAACTCCACAAGCCACCAAAATTGATATAGGTGTTACAACCAAATCCCAAGCATAGCCCATAGCTTGAGCAACTTTGGCAACAATAATAGAGATTAAAACTCCCAAAATTATTCCGATACTTCCTCCAATAAAAGTAATCACCACTGATTCTACCAAAAATTGCGTGGTAATTTGTTTTGATTTTGCGCCGACAGCTTTGCGCAAACCAATTTCTTGCGTACGTTCTTGGACAGTGGCCAGCATGATATTCATAATACCAAAACCACCAACAATAAGAGCCAAACTAGAAATGGCCACCAAGAAAAATTTTAGAGCATCAGTAATACTAGATATAGCACTAAGTCCTTG
>Ga0210006_1001455_pt1 | contig 16428 bp, 20 predicted proteins | sample CryGey02umfilter_2_FD_185452 | JGI IMG/M metagenome (GOLD analysis project Ga0210006, IMG submission 185452) | Groundwater microbial communities from aquifer in Utah, USA - Crystal Geyser 4/10/14 0.2 um filter (SPAdes) (version 3) | ecosystem: Environmental > Aquatic > Deep subsurface >... | reverse complement strand
ATAGAATCCATATTGCAGCAAAGAAGAATAAAGCTGAAATTGTAATCATTGAACTTGGCGGGACAGCTGGAGAGTATCAAAATATTTTTTATTACGAAGCTGCTAGAATACTTACTCTTCGAAAACCAGACGACGTCATTCATATTCATGTCAGTTACGTCCCAACTCCAAATCATCTCGGTGAACCGAAAACGAAACCTACACAACTCTCTGTTCGTACATTAAATTCAATGGGTATTCAGCCTGATTTTATTGTCGCAAGATCTAATAAGCCACTTGATAAGAGGCGAAAAGATCGATTTGCTTTGTTTTGTAATATTCATCCAGTTGATATAATTTCAAATCCTGATCTCGATACCATATACGAGCTTCCAATGACCCTTCATGATCAGGAAATAGATAAGCGTATAATGGAAAAGCTTTCACTGGATGTCCGTGAACCCGATCTCAAAGAATGGTCAACATTGATTAAAAGAATCAATGCTCCAAAAAAGAAGACCATAGAGATTGCAATTATAGGAAAATATTTTGGAACAGGGGATTATCAATTGAAGGATTCATACGCAGCACTTTTTGATGCGATCGATCATGCCAAATGGGAGGTGGGAGTTGAAGTGAAAACCAAGTGGATCAACTCTGAGCTCCTAGAATTTAAAGGAAAAAATAAGGAACAAATCGATATTGAAATAAAAAAAATTATTGGAACTCCAGATGGAATAATTGTGCCTATTGGTTGGGGTAAGCGAGGTGCTGAAGGAATGATTGCTGCTGCAAATTATGCACGAGATGCAAAGATTCCATATCTTGGACTATGTTATGGAATGCAGCTTGCATGCGTTGCATTTGCTCGCGGAGTAATAGGCCTTAAAGATGCAAATTCAACAGAAATTAATCCAAAAACAAAAAATCCTGTAATTCACATGATTCATTCGCAAAAAGCATTAATGGAACGTCGTGCTTATGGTGGAACTATGAGATTGGGATCATGGGAAGCAAAAATTAAGAAAAACAGTAGAGCTCATGACATGTATTCAAAGTATGGAAATATTTCTAAAAACGACATAACCTCTGAAAGACATAGGCATAGATATGAATTTAATAATAAATACGCTTTAGATTTTGAAAAAAAAGGCCTAATAATCTCTGGTAGATCAGTAGTTGAGAATCTGGTCGAAATAGTTGAAATGCCACGTGACTTTCATCCTTTTTATGTTGGTACTCAGGGTCATCCGGAATATAAGAGTAGACCTACAAAACCTCATCCGATTTTTATTTCATTTATTGAAGCTTCGTCTAGGTAATGAGGCTAATATTCTTTTGGAATTATTACCTACTTACTGTATAATACTAAATCTATGGCAAACTCAGTGATACAAAAAGACATCAGACTTTCAATAGGCGATACCGTTGTTGTAAATTACAAGATCAAGGAAGCAAACGACAAAGTTCGTATTCAGCAATTTGCTGGAGTAGTGATCAAAATACGAGGTGCATCTGAAGAATCAAGAAACATCACAGTCCGCAAAGTATCAAAGAGTGGTATTGGAGTAGAAAGAATTTTCCCACTTATCTCTCCATTTATAGAGTCAATTTCAATGACAAAGCCTTCAACGTTTGGCAAAGCTCGAGCTTACTTTGTAAGAGATCTTTCTGCTAAAAAGACAAGACAAAAACTTTACAGGAACAAATAATCTACGTTTTTATTTTTCTACTCTATTTGAGACTTTATTTTATATATGTAATTATGTATAATTAATATGATGTATGAAAATAAAGTTGTTGGTTCACTCGGTGAGAGATATGCAGCCGAATATTTGGTAAAAAAAAACTTTAAAATAATTGAGTTAAATCCAAATTCGAGATGGGGAGAGCTTGATATTGTCGCAGAGAAAAACAATATTATTTACTTTATTGAAGTAAAAACAAGAAAAGACATTCGCCATGGAAGACCTTACGAAGGGGTAACGCGCACAAAGATTCAACACCTTAGACGAACAATCGCACATTATATTTTATCGCATAAAACGTTACAAAATCGGAAGTTTCAGCTGGATGTCATCGGAATATTACTTGATCAGCACGATGTAGTATCGGAACTTAGGCATTATGAAAATTTGGAGATGAAAATGTGATTTATTTTAAAACATGAACATTCTGTTAGTGCTAAAGTGTTTATAGCCAGATCTTAAAATGTTAGAAAATTACAAGTAAGAGGTAAACCATAAACTACTTAATACATTTCGATGACATTAATGCCAGACATGATAAAAAGGATGTACATGAAAAAATAACAAAGCATTGAAGTGCAACATGCTGGTGGTATCATTTATCCAATGCATATATTTTAGTAACTTCTGTTTCACCTGCAGGTATAACAAACTCTCTTGCTAAATGGTATCCAGGAATGTTGTTTTTGTTTATCAAAATAGACCCAGACGACGTCAGTAGAGTATTACTTAAGGAAGCCTTAGATTGGTTAAGAGATAAAGGCCGTCAAATTATAAGAATAAAAAAAACGACTTTATTCTAAATACTGCAAACAAAATATATCTCTTAAGATGAATAAAAATTTAAGTTGACATTTACCCACTCTTACTGATATATTTTAATATATGTTCAATCGTTCATATATTAATGGTCATAAAGGTCATCCTCACTATATAGCTAACTCAAAAATAGCTTCTCTGAAAAAGAACGTTTCTTTTTCTTCAGAAGAAGAAGATATTGTTAGTGTGATTAGAAGTCTTTCCGACCCAACAAAACTTAAGATCTTTATTGTTTTACATAAAGTAGACGAAATTGTAGTCTCAGATTTAGCAATTATCTTAGATCTTTCTCAATCTGCAATTTCTCATGCCTTAGCTGATCTGAAAAAACTTGGATTGGTGAAATGTCAGAGATGCGGACAACTTACTTGTTATTCTCTTGCTGATACTACTAAGAAAGACAAATTTCTAGAATTTTTTACTAAATTCTTATAACTGCCATTATGAAATCTTTCAATATTCTTATCACAGCTTCGTTAATTTTAATCGTAGCAGGATTTGTTTTCTTCAAAGACGGTTTTAAGGGCGCGCAAAATACTGCTGCTGAAACATCTGATTCCCCGAAACTATTAATGGATGTAATGAGTTATACAGATTATTCATCAGCAGCTTTAAACAACGCACAATTAAAGGGCACTTCTGTCATATTTTTTGCTGCAACAACCTGGTGTCAAACCTGCTCTGAACTTGAAAAGGAAATTATAGAAAGAATAGATGAAGTTCCAAGTAACATAACTATTCTTAAGGTTGACTATGATAATGATAAAGAAATGAACGCAAAGTGGGGAGTAACAAGTCAGCATACTCTGATCGTTTTAGATGAAAATGGTCAAGAAGTAAAACGCTGGATTGGCGGAGGTTTAGATACTTTATTTCAGCAAATTAACGAAATATAAATATGTTACTGCTTATACCTATTGCCTTTATATCTGGAATATTGACTATTTTTTCCCCCTGTGTACTGCCGATATTGCCAATTATTCTTGCCAGTGGAATTGATGGCAATACCAAAAGAATTAAAGGAACTATCTTTGGACTAGTTTTTAGCTTTACTATCACTTCACTACTTTTAGCTACTATTGTTCGGGTCCTAGGCATCCCCGCAGATACTGTTCGACTATTTGCAATAGCTTTACTTGTTGTATTTGGGATTAGTTTAGTTTTTCCATCACTCTGGCAGACAGTGCAAATCACCATTGAGAAATACTGGCATTTTCAACCAAAAAAACGTGAAGATGGATTTGTTGGCGGTTTTCTAACAGGTGTTAGCTTGGGCATAGTCTGGACTCCTTGTATTGGTCCTGTTTTAGCCGCAGTTGCTACTCTTGCAGCAGTTAGCTCGTTTTCTTTCTCTACAGTACTCATTGCACTTGCATATGCCATAGGAACCAGTATTCCTTTGTATTACATTGCAAAAGGTGGTAGCAATTTTTCAAGAAAACTAGATTTCGTAAAAAAAGAAAATCATAAGATTAGACAAATATTTGGGCTCATCGTTCTTGCTTCGGCATTATTTATTTGGACAGGTGCAGATAGAGCGTTACAAGCTTGGACATTATCCAATCTGCCAGTAAGCTGGGTGCAGTTACCCGCAACTTTTGAAAAACAATTGAATATGGATTCTCAATTACAAATTTTACAGAAGAAAAAAACTGTGAATAAAGCAAACTCAGGAGAAGTTGCCGTGAAAAACGTTGATTTACAGAATGACTTTATTGGAGCAAAAATACAAAAGGAGGATTTTCTACAAGGATGTTTCGGTAAGGACTGCATTCCTTCAATTGATAACCCTATATTTGAAGCAGCAATACAAGCAGATAAATGGCTACAGCCTAATGATCGAGTGTTTGCAATAAATTATGGTGGAATTTTGAAAGCATACCCTCAACGGATAATGAACTGGCACGAAATTGTAAATGACGAAATAAATGGCGCTCCTGTAGCTGTAACATTTTGTCCACTATGTGGATCTGCACTTGCATTTGAACGAACGGTAGATGGAATTATTACAGAATTTGGCGTATCTGGAATGTTGCATAATAGTGATCTGGTTATGTACGATAGATACGAAGGAAATCTTTGGCAGCAAATAACTGGTGAAGCAATCGTTGGTTTTGCCGCAAGAAGAAATGAGAAGTTAAAACAAGTTCCTATTGTTACCACTACCTGGAAAGAATGGAAAAAAAAACATCCTGAAACAGAAGTTCTTTCATTAGATACTGGTTTTACAAGAGACTATAACAATTATCCTTATGGTACATACGAAGAGAATGAAGAATTGCTTTTTGGAGTGAAGGAACTGGATAAAAGCCTACATATCAAAGCTGTTGTATATGGTCTAGAGATAAATGGAAAATCTAAAGCTTATCCTGAAAACATTTTTGAAGAAACATCTGTTCTCACAGATACTATTGGAGATCTACCAGTACGTCTTGAGAGAGATGATTCAGGGAAAATTACTGTTACTAATCTAGAAACAGGGGAACAGATTATTCCAATTCGTTTATTCTGGTTTGCATGGGCTGCTTTCCATCCAGATACCGAGCTGTATACATTGTAAAAAAATGATAAAGATATTTGATATGAAAAAAATACTATTCATATTTTGGATTTTATTAATTAGTTTTTCTTTATATCGACTATTCACCATTGGTATTTCCTTGAGCGAATATCCACAGTTTATAGCTAACAAAGTAGACTCTTTTGGTATTTGGGCTCCAGTGTTATTTATTTCGCTTTTTGCAATTCGTCCGCTTATTTTCTTCCCAGCAACCATACTCAGTCTATCTGCGGGAGCTTTATTTGGACCAATAACTGCAGTATTTATATTAATTATTGCTGAAAATATTAGTTCACTTATCTCATTCACTATGGGAAAGTTTTTTGGAAAAAATATTATTGCTTCCCTTGATAAAAAAAGTGTCTTTCTTCATAAATTTGAAAAATACTTACACCAAAATGGATTTATCTCAGTTCTTATGTTGCGGCTCTTCTATGCACCTTTTGATCTAGTAGGGTATTTCTCCGGTGCGAGTAACATTGCTTACAGAGATTTTGCTCTAGCTACGTTTATTGGTATCTTGCCAGGGTTGATTACGGCTGCCTTTTTGGGCGGATCAATATATACTCCTGTTAACTTACTTATCTCCGGGTTCTTTTTTATACTTGGGTTGGTTATATCAAAATTTATTAAGAATAATTGCAACTATGTCACAACAAATAATTGAGCATGATTATATCGTTATCGGAGCAGGTTCCGGAGGGCTGCTAGTGGCAGTTGGACTACAGAAACTAGAAAAAGATTATGCAGTGATTTCAAAAAACATAGGTGGTGATTGTACACATTTTGGATGTGTTCCATCAAAAACGCTTCTGCATTTTGCAAAGGTATACCGTACAAGTTGTGACCCGGAAAAGAAAAAGAGAATAAAAAAGACTGTCCTTCAAAATGTGCGGAAGAATGTACAAAGTTTCATTGACGAAGAAAATAATCTGATCCCAGAGGATAGATATTTCCAAGGATTTGCTCATTTTCAAAACGAAAATACACTAGAAATTTCAAATGGAGAAAATAAACAGCAATTAAAATTTAGTAAAAAATGTATTATTGCCACTGGCAGTAGGCCCAGATTAATAAAAGTTGAAGGCATTCCTCAAGATAAAATCATTACAAATGAAGATTTCTTTTATCTCTCTAAACTTCCAAAATCAATAACGATCATAGGTGGCGGCCCTATTGGTGCTGAATTTGCGACAGCATGTGCGAGTTTTGATATTGAAACATATCTTGTTTCTAGTAGTTATTTACCAAAAGAACCATGGGAAATAGGAGAAATGAGTAAAGCATCATTACAAGCATTGGGAGTAAAATACCATAAAGCCAGGCCACTTAGACTTGAGAAGAAAAAGCTCTATTTAGATAATGAAACAACTATTTCCGAAACCGAATTTTATCTGGTCGCAGCTGGAAGAGTTCCAAATATTAATCTGAATTTAGAAAAAGCACAGGTAAACTACGATAACACGGGTATTTCTATTAATAAAAATTTAATAACCACCAACAGTGATATTTTTGCTATTGGAGACTGTACGCAGAATCCCCAATTTACTCATTTGGCAGCTAATCAAGGCAAGTTTGTCTTAAAAAAGATTGTAATACCATTTGTTCAAAAAAGAGAAAGAGCATTGCCAAGAGTTACCTTTACTAATCCAGCCATTTCCAGTGTTGGAGAGCTCGAAGAAAAACCTGGTATTAAACTCATTGAGCTAAACCTCTCGAACACGGATAAGGCTAGAACTAGGTTCGATCAGAATTCTTATGGCATAGTTGCCATAGATACTTTAAGTGGGAAAATAGTTGGAGCATCTTTATTTGGAGACTTTGGTGAAGACCTAATAAGTGTCTTTACACTCATTATCGATGAAAGAATTCCTGTGTTGAAGTTAACAGATTTTATTACTCCTTATCCAACCTATGCAAATATTTTTCATACGTTAACAGTAGATTACCTAAGCTATCTTTCAAATAATTGGAAAAGAAGGCCTCTTTCATCTGTAAAACAGTTTTTATCGTATGTTATTAAGTAACACGTGCGTAATTTATGAATGAAACCAAGTCTAAAAAAATTATTTTATATAAAACACAATACTGTACCGACTGTATGCAAAAGCATACCTATATTCATACTGCATTTTTAGTGTTAATTCCTCGCTATGCTCAACCGCTAACTTAGTATAATTACTGTGTTACGTCAGTAGACGGGAATGTATGCCAGCTAGTTCAAAACAGTTCCTCAGTCAGGAGCAAAAACTGGAAATAGTACTCGAAAGCTTTCAAAGAGACACTATCATAGAAGCAGCTTGTAGAAAGTTTGGTTTGGTGAGATTGGTAATCTGTAGATGGAGAGATGAATTTAGGGATAATGCTCCCCAAGTATTTATAGACAAAGATCTCCCAAGAATAAAGCCCTTAGTAACGGTTATGACTCAGGAAAGTCTCCAGAAGATCTGAAAAAGATAATTGGTAACTTAACTGGGTAATAAAGACAAAATCGGTTCTATTTCATCAATGTTTAGACTGTCTATACTAGTCTAATAACAGTTTAAGTCTACAATAATTTATTGTCTTAATTTATGGGACGAGTATAACTGCATTTATCTCTTGGTATTTGAACCTTCAAAATAAATAAATCAGCAAGCGTTTTTGTCCTTATTGCCGTCGTGGCAAAAAAAAGTCGGCTCGAACTACTTTTTAATGAATCAGCGACTCTCGGCGAATTTGAATTTTCCCTTTGCAGTGCTGCTCCTACCGATTCTTCGATTTCACTTTTGGTGACCCTAATGCATCTTGTTTCGAACCATTTTTCCCTTGGATTTATAAAATAATGCTTGCTTATCCTTCTGATCAAGAGAAAAAAGACAAGAAGGAAGGCTTACCTTCAAGGTCTCTACCTACTTATTATATTGAAAATATAAATTGATTGCCATGTTTAAACTAAGATCAAACACATTTAAATCAGAATTGTTCAACGAAAAGACATTTTACAAGAGATTTTTGAAAGACTTGGCTGATTGCCGAAAAGAGGTAGTTATTGAAAGCCCATATATTACATCTTTCAGAATGGAAACTTTTCACCAAGTCTTTCAAGGTTTATTACATAAAAATATACAAATACATTTAATAACAAGAGATCCATCAGATCATGAGGATAAATTTTTCAGACACCAATCAACTAATGAAATACTAAAATGCACTGAAATGGGAATTAACATTATAATGCTGAAAGGTTTTCATCATAGAAAGTTAGCAATTATTGATAAACAAATTTTGTGGGAAGGAAGCTTAAATATACTTTCATATAGCAAAAGTCTTGAGATTATGAGAAGAATTGATAGTGAGAAGCATGTAAAGGAGATGATTCATTTTTTAGACCTTAAAATTTAAGGTAGTAATGCGGCAACGAGCCAGAGAGGTTGAATTATTAGTATTATAAATCCTAGTAATCCAACATTATTTCTTTTTAAGATTACATAAGAACCTAGTATCCCGATCAAATCTAAAGGATATGTAACATAATCGCAATAAGGACTACACCATATATGTGGTCTATGTAAAATATTTGTAAATGCATTATGTATATCTAAAGTTTGTAGAATATCTCTTAAGAGATGATAACAAGATAGAATAAAAATAATGGTAAATAGATACCGAAGTAACTGATTCATGTTAAAGTTTATATTCCAGAGGAAATTTAATCTTAATTTTTAAAGCTTTAGCTATTGAATCTATTATATCCGCAGTAGGATTAACCTCTCCACGCTCAACACGGGCATAGTAATTAGGATGAATGCCAGCCTTTTCAGCGACCTCCACTTGAGTCAATTTTGTTTTAGTTCGAGCAGTTTTTAATATTTTTGCTAACTGGTTTTGTGATTCCATATTTAATTCTTTCCTGCTAATTATACAATCTTTCTGGATAGTTTGTATAAATACCTTCTAACTTTGATAGAATAGTGTAATGACATCTGATAATAATCAAATCAAAAACATCACTTGGCAAGATATAGAGCCCTTAATTCTTGATGAAAAATATAAGGAGTTTTTCAAAAATTTCGATCCAGAAACTTTTAAACTGGTTCTAGATGAGGAAAATAAATCCAAAGTAACTGAATCTATTCTTAAAATGTTGAAAAGTACAGATCCTGAAAACGCAACACCAGAGTATGCTAATGAAATAATTGAGATTATGAGAAATGTTGTTAATAAGATTCAGGAAATAAAGCCCATGGATTTGATTTTTACAACAACCTCAGATGATTTGAATTTACCTGGTTTTTACTATCCTTCAAAACAAAAGGATATTTGCGTACTTTTTATTCACGGAATGTCTGGATTTATATTAGAAAACTATTTTGGACATGTTCTTGGAAGAACATTGCAAACTAATAATATTAGTTTCATCTTTACTCATAATAGAGGTTACGCACATATAAATGATATAAAAACAAATAAGGTTAATTCAGAAGGTGGCTTTGAAACAGTACGAAACGGTGCAGTATATGAACGTTTTGAAAAGTGTGTTCCTGATATAGAATCTTGGTTGAAAAAAGGTCGAGAACTAGGTTATAAGAAATTTATTGTAATAGGGCACAGCTTAGGTGTTTCCAAAGTCATTCATCATTTTTATAAAAGTAATCCAGAAGATGTTATTGGAGTGATACTTGCATCTCCTCCTGATATGGTTGGTTTAGTAAAAAAGACTGAATATCAATCTAACTACGAAAAACTATTAGATGAAGCAAAACAAAATATACAAAACGATAATCCAAGAAAACTTTTGTCTGATGAAGTTTGGGACTGGTACACATTGAGTTCTCAAACATTTGTGGATTTATTTGAAGAAAATAGACCTGCAGATAATCTACCAATACTCAGAAATCCTGAAAAATTTCCAGAACTAGAATCAATCACAGTACCAATACTTTGTATTGTAGGTGAGAATGATGATATTGCTATTAATAGCCTTGAGGAAGATATGACGATATTAAAAAATAAGGCTACAAATGTTACTTCTTTTGAAACATATATTTTACCTCGAGCAAATCATGTATATGATGGAGAAGAAAAGGGCTTTGCCGAAAAAGTATTAGATTGGGTTGGTAAAGTCAGAAGATGAGTATAATTACTTGGAACTTATTATGAGTGATTTGAATCAACTTGAATCTAGAATAGCAAAAATTGAAGCACGAAATCTAAAAGTTGAGCTTGATAAAGCTTGGGAAACTTCTTGGACTAGAAAAATGCTTTTAATCATTTTCACCTATCTGTCGATTGCATTTTACTTGCATGCAATAAATGTTGACAGACCTTGGTTAAATGCTATCGTTCCAGCAGTAGGATTTTTGCTTTCAACATTAACATTGCCTTTTTTCAAAAACCTTTGGGAAAAGTTACTTCACAATAAGCGTTAAACCGCTATTTTATATATGGTGATTCGCTTTTATCTACATCCCTTACATGGTGTTCATTCTTTTCATTAAAAGGTGGGGTTGTAATTAGAACCATCTTCATTTTTCCAAAGTAGTGAATTTTATTTTTAGGTGGGACAGAAAACACGTCTTTAGCAGTAACTTTGATCTTTTCATCGTTTACCACGAATGTTCCAGAACCTTCAATGACAAACCAAGTATAAGTGCTTACATCACTGTAAAATTCTTCGAAATGACCTTCTTCTGTAGATTCATAGACGAAATTAAAATCTTTTGCATTTAAATCATATGGAGTTATATCAACACCAAATTTATGAAATGTTCTGTTGTGTGGGAATGGATATTTATATTTCATGGCTTTCATTTACAAAAGCTTTAAGAGCTCAGGCAATTTTGTTACTTTATCTTCATCTGTAAAATGACCTTTGTTTTTAATTAGCATTGTATCAGCGTTCAAACTTTGTTTAAATAATTTTTTTTCATCGGAATAGACATAGTAATCATTTGTAGAAAATATGGCAGTGAATTTATTTGCTTTTGACTTAACATAATCCCATTTTATTGGTGTTTTTATCCAAGGTTCGGCAATTTTTTCTGCTCTTTCTTCTTTCTTAATAATTGGTTTTAACTTTGTCCATGGGGCAACCAGAATAACATCTCCGACGCTAGACCATTTTGGAAGTCTTTCTAAATATCTTAAAATAGTTTGGCAACCAATTGAGTGGCCTATAAAGTATGTGTTTTTATCAGGATTAGGACAGATTTTGAAAAGCTCAGATACCCAGGCTTCTATTTCTGGTTCTTCTGTATTTGGCATTTTGTGGGTTACAACTTCATAACCTTTTGATTCAAGTTCAGATTTGAGCCACGGATACCAATCAGATTTTGGCTTTCCTTCCCAACGATGGATAATAATAATTTTTTTCATTTTAATACCATTATTAAATCATTACTTACTAAGTTAATCCTATCATTATTGATCTGGTAATAAACTTCTTGTTCGCTTAAGGCACCCTTAAGTGTTGCAAAGTGTGGTTCTCCTCCCATTTCATAGATGAAACTCACAACACTTGGTACTTCTGTCTTTTCTCCATCGATTAGCAAGTAGTTTTGCTTGTTGTGTAAATTTATTTCACCAATATACACTTGACCATTTATAACTGAGAAGTCAGTGATAATATCTCCAGAAACATATACTTCTTTTTGTTTTTTGTCTGGGATAGAGATAGAAATGACTTTGTTTTCGACATTGTTTGTAGTTACTCGAGTCAAACATAATACTTCTGTGCTTGATTGAATAAATCCTTTGTCGCAAAGTACTCCCAGATCCAAAGTATCAAGCAGGGTGGTTTTACCACCATTGCGCAGAACTTTACCACCTGCATAATCAAGAATGGTTTCGCTAAAATCCCTTTCTTTTTTCTTTTCCTCAAGATTATAGACATGTGTTACTTGTTGTTTGGGCAGTATCACCAAAAGGTATGGATAATGCACAGCAACTCGACTGGGGTACTCCGCAATCGAGATAGTGTCATCAAAAACATAGAGTGTTGAGTCCTGAATATAGACCGTTTCATTTTTCCTTTCTGGCTCTGGTGTTGGAGACTTTCTCAAGAGAAAAAATCCAGCAAGGAAAACAACGAGCACGATAGCTACGCCAACTTGCAGTACTCTTCTTTGGTTTGTTGTTAGTTGATTTAGTTCTATGTTTTTCATATTATTTCTTTTTTACAAAAGAATAACAACTGCGAGATGTAGTCTTTTAGTCCTAAATAGTTCACAATGCTCATGTTCATCTTATGGTCCTCTATTATGCCTTTAATTAAGCCAATTTTCTTTTTCTTATGAGGGTTAAATGAATTACTTTTTATCCATGCAATTTTCTTATTATGCAAATGCATATATTGATTAATTGCCACTTCAAGCTGATACTTTTCAGGAGCCCTTTTAGCTATCTTTAATAAGTCTGTTTTAGTTAGTATTCTTTTGCCAGACTGGATAATAGTTTTTCTTAATATAGAATCTATAAAGTTATTATCTCCCTTGTTCTCAAGAATCAGCATGTCTAAATTATTAGTTTTATATAAATCTATCGCATGAGAGACTTCATTTACACTTAGGTCAACTAAATCTGCATCTAATAAAAGCACATCTTCGTTATTAGACTTTTCAGTAGCTTTAAAGATTGAACCAGCTTTTCCAATATTGATTTTATTTTGTATTAGTTCTACGTTTGGAAAGGATTTTTTTATTTTTTCATAAAGATTGTTTTTTGATCCATCATCTATACATATTATTTGAGATATCTGGGAAACATTTGTCAACATCTTCAAAATTGATAAAATATTGTCACTTTCGTTATAAAAAGGGATTAAACTAGTTATTTTTTTGTTCATTGTATATAGTTTAACGGATTTACTGCCTGCCAGTTATTACCATTTTTAGTATGCACTTCATAATGCACATGTTCGCCTGTGGCATTGCCGGTATCTCCCATAATTCCAATCGGTGTGCCTGCGGTCACTTTTCCAGATTCAACTAAAACTAGACTAAAGTGAATGTACAGTACTTTAATTGAACCATTATCGCTGACAATTTCAATAGTATTCCCGCCATATTGGTCAACATAGTAGCTTGCCGACCCATTTACGGTTGCAAAGATAATAACTTTGCCAGTATCTTTATAGACTTGGCTATTTTGATAGTACGACGCTGACGGCACCAGATCAATACCAGTATGATTCCTGCCAAAGCGCAAATAGTAACTTGGGTCAAGAAAGTAGGCAGTAACCGTCACATACTCCATGCCGTTTCCACCAAGTGGGCTTACTTTTGGAACCTGCGTACTTCTAAATGCTGAATCAGTTTCAAATTCACCAGAATTGTTATCAAATAGATCAGTAAATTGACTCCAATAGCCAGAGCTTACAATAAGTGGTGACATAAAAAGCGTGCCAACCATCATGATCATAAAGAAAAATAATATGGCTAAAGAGGCAACAAAACCTATGAGTGGGACTTTAAACTGCGCGACCACAGCACTTGGCAATGGAAATGGCGCAAAAATATTTACAATAACTGTCGTTAGCAAATCACCAATAAATCCGAGCGGATCATCTTTGAGCTTTTTAAAAGCATTGGCGTACTCAAGTGGCTTCATAAGTTATTGATCACTCGTAAAAACAAGGGGCTTTTCAAAGGGCAACACAATAGTATTTAACCTTAAATGCTCCGCCTCTCTAAACAGAATTACTTCACCGATCCCAAGGTGTCCCAGCTGTTGCTTTTCTTCATCAGTCATTGGGTAAATTGTTCCTATTTCAGATAGAGCTGCGTATGACTGCTTTAGTAAAATCTTTGTTTCAGAGTTAGTAATAATTGCTTTGCCATATTCATTATGCAAAAAGTCCTCTACATCTTGAGTAATTGAAACAACTCCAGTATTTCGTTTGCGTGCTTGCTTTACTAACTCTCTATAAAATACGGCAACTTCATGGTCAACAAGTAACTTGTGGGCTTCGTCAATAAACAGCATGCGTTTTTTGCCATTTTGTATATTTATGAGATTCCAGATCAAAGAGGTAAGTAAATACATTGCTGGTTCGCGCTTCTCGTCTTTTTTTAAATCATGTAAATCAAGAACAATGAAATTATTATCAAGTTCAAGCTTTCGTTTCGAATTAAATATTCCTCGTAAACTTCCAGTAGACAAAACGCTTAAATCTTTTGCCATTGAATGGTCACCTAAAAGTTCTAACAGATTTTCAAAGTTGGGCGTGCCCGAGTCATACAGTTTAATCAAATTTTCATCAAGCACGGCTCCATCGTAGTGATCCTGAGGAATAAAAAACTTAAAGAATGTTTTGAGAGTTGAAATATGATCTAAGATATCGTTTTCTTTGGTACTATTTATGTGAAATGGATTAATACCATTTTCTCTTGAAAACTGAATTACTTCTCCACCGAGTGATTTTGCAAGATTTACATATTCGCCTTCTGGATCAATTGCTAAAATCTGAACACCTCGCATATAAAGTCTGTTCATTAGTACCTTTGAGGTAACACTTTTTCCAGACCCTGATACTCCAAAAATGTTCATGTTGTTATTTCTCGAGGTAAACGGATCCATAAATATGAGTGAATCGTTATAGGCATTAACTCCCATGAATATTCCATCTGCATCTTGTAAGTGTTTTGAAACAAACGGCATTAAATATGAAACAGCAGTTGATTGCAAAATCCTATTTTCTTGTAAATGATCTTGTGCAAATGGCAAAAAGTCTTTAAATGCCTGTTTTTGACCGAACGTATACTGGTTAAAAGTTAAATCCATACTACCTGCGATATTTTGTAACTCTTTATGCAGGGCATCTAGTTCTTTTTTACTATCTGCCTCAAGTTGTAGATACAATGAATAAACAACCCCTTTTTCTGCTTCGTGTACAAGTTCATCAATAAAACTCATCACTTCACCAATATTTTTATCTATTTGTTGGTCTCGAATTTTACCTGCCTTTAATCTTTCGTTTTGTTGCATTTCTAAAACCGACAATCTTTGTCTGGCTTTTTTCAGTAGCTCGGTACTTGATGCTGGTTCAATAAAAATACTGAGTGTAAATGGTAAAGAAGAAGTCAAAAGGCGGAAAAACACATAAGGGCTAAGATATGCGGGAATATCTGCTAGGTAATAAAATCGCTTAAGTTTTCCTCCAACATCTAAATGGGTGCTGTACTCTTTTATATATTCGCTTTTGTAAGAACTTTCATAAACTTTATCAACACTAACTTTTGAGTTGTTTTTCTCTAAAACCAGATGGAATGTTTCTTTTGATTCATTCAGAATCTTTTTTTCATACTCTTTAAGGTCTTTTTTAAACTGAAAGTAACTTTTTATATAACCAATGGGGGTACTACTTTTTGCTCTTTTAGGCTTTTTTAATATAGAAATTTTATTTGTTAAAAATGGTTTTTTCTCAATAGTTTCGGCTTGTGAATCTATTATTTTAATAAGCCTATTTATCTCATCTTTCAAGGCTTTTTCTGTTGAATTTTCAGAATCAGCATTTAGTAAGCCCTTTTGTATCTTTTTAAATCCTTGATTCCTTTTTTTGATTAAATCGTATTCTTTTTTAAGTTTATAAAGCTCGTCTGTTGAAATATCCCTTTCGTAAGAAAGTTTATTAACTTGGTCTTTTAATTCAAAAGTAAGGCTAAAGTTTCTAATATTTTGAATAACCCTATTTATTCCGTTTTGGATAGTTTGTTTTTTCATCTTAATATACTTCGAACAAATTGTTTTAATTCATCACTAGTTATTACTCTGGTAGATATGTTGCAAACAGATAGACTTGAAGCAAGTCTTGTTCCAATGTCATTTAGTTTTTTAACACCCTCTATTACCGACTGAGTTTTTTGTGTATGACAAGGAACTGATATAACTGCAAAGTGTTTAGTCACAAAAAAGGTATTTGAATCAACAAGTTTGGTAAGGTTTTCGATATATTCTTTAACTAAGGACTCCCTGTCGGTAGACGAACTGTTGTATAAAGAAAAGAAATGTTTTGAATAATCTTCACTTTTCGCCTGAACCTATTTAACAATAAATTGTGTTTGAGTAGGCAAAACGTGTATTGCCTGTTTCATCTTGATGAAAAAATGTTCTCTGTCTTGTTCGTTTAGTAAAGCAATATCAAAAGGTTCGACCTCGTAAATGCGAATAATTTTATCTTTTTTTATAATTAAATCGTCTTGAATATAAAAATCAATAAAATATGGATCAAGATTGGTAACCCTTTGCTCTTTTTTGCTCGATTTAAATGTTGTAGCCCTTGGAACAATCTTAAAGATTGGCTGGTTATCAATTTTTTGACTAACAAAGGCGATAAAAAATACA
>Ga0210006_1001453_pt1 | contig 16433 bp, 8 predicted proteins | sample CryGey02umfilter_2_FD_185452 | JGI IMG/M metagenome (GOLD analysis project Ga0210006, IMG submission 185452) | Groundwater microbial communities from aquifer in Utah, USA - Crystal Geyser 4/10/14 0.2 um filter (SPAdes) (version 3) | ecosystem: Environmental > Aquatic > Deep subsurface >... | reverse complement strand
TGCAAACAAAACTGATGGTACAGCACCTGCTCCAGATTGTACTTGGACAGAGTTCAAAAACAATTGGCAAGATATAGGTGAACTTTATAATAAAGATTCTATTTCAGAACGTTTTGCTGTGTCTGTCAAATCTACTCAAAGTGATTTGGGAATTACTTTGAATTCTATGTCTAAATTAGATAAGTTACTTACTACAAAACAACAAGCTGCTATTTTGGATAGACAAGAAGGTAATGGTTTCAAATCTGTAGGTGATTTAATTGCTGGAAATATAAAAACCCCAGCTTCTTTGGTTCAATATGAAGCAACTAATTTGACTGCCAAAGAACAGGCAAAATTTAGTTCTGAACAAGTAGCAGGACTTTATGGTGCTAGTGCTTGGCAAATTATTCCTACATCACTTTCAATTTTTGCAAATACTCTGGTTTCTAGTTTGTTGGATAGAGTTTTGAACAAAGGTATAATCAATAATCAAACAGGGGATGCCCTAAATGTAGATGCTATGGCTTATAGTGTCTCTAGCAATAGACAAGCGGCTGAAAAAGCTTTTTCTTTCCTAATAACAGGTATTCCTCAGCGTAATTTGAATAGTTACGACGTAGTAACAAGATTTACAGCCTGTCCAGAAACTCCAGGATTGGATAATTGTATTATGGACAGTGATTTGGGTTCAGCTTTGGGACGTGAATATTCTGATACACCCTTGACTATCAAGCAAGCTATTGATATTGGACTTTTACATGGTGACTACAAACTTATTCCTCCTAGTAATATTGTTGATAACACTGACACAGATTGCTATTTGGGAGCTTATTGTTATTCTAATATTCAAAAAATGCGTAAGGCTCGTATTTTGCCGTTAGGTTTTGAGATAGCGGCTTCCAAATCTAATCCGGACAGTCCTTATACTTTAGCAGAAGTTGTAGCTGGATATAATCAGTGTAATACAACTCTTACCCCAGATGCACAGAATCCTTTTTGTCATTTGATAGATCCAAACTGGGTTTTGAGAGTACCAGAAGCTCGTTGTGAAGCACAAGTATATGGTCCACTACTTTCTAGTGATAATTCTAATCAAAGAATTTCAGAGTGTGCTGATTTTTCTAGTTGTATTGCTTATGATAACAATGGACAATGTATAAATTTTGGTTATTGTACTAAAGAAAAAAATGCTTGGGATATTCCAGGAGTTAGTTGTCCAAGTGAATACAATACTTGTAAGACTTATGCGAGTACGAATGGTAATATAGCTTCTTATCTTTCTCGTACAGTTGATTATGGTACTTGTAATATTGATTCAGTAGGCTGTACTGCTTATAGTGCTGATAAGCTAAATGGTAATTGGAAAAATGATAATACTGTAGATTTGGCTTTACAAAAAGCTGGACGTGAACAAGTACTTTATTTTAATGATAATATAAATAATTTGAAATGTCCTGCTTCTGAAAATGGTTGTAGTCTTTTTATTTATCCTGCTACCAATCAAGATGTTTATTTGAAAAAAGCACCAGATTATCTTGGTTGTTATGATATGGATTTGACAACTACTGAGATTGAATGGGCAAAGAGTATCGCTGATTTGAATACTTTGAAATCAAGATCACAAGTCGAATGTGCTGATTTTGCTCCTGTTTGTATTCAAGATGAAGTAGGTTGTGAAGCTTATACACCAAAAGATGGTGGTGTGACTCTTACAGGTGTTGTTGGTAACAATTTTTGTCCAAGTCAGTGTGTGGGTTATGATACTTTCAAACAAGAAGAAACAAAATTTGAAAAAGCAGAATTCCCACTTTATTTGAGACCTGCCGACGGACAATCTTGTGCTCCTCAATATGCTGGTTGTGATGAATTCACCAATTTGAGTACTGTTTCTGGTGAAAATTTGGAATATTATAGTGATTTGAAATATTGTCAACCAAAAGATGGTAACGATGCAAAATTGTATTATGCTTGGGTTGGTTCTGATAGTCAGGGTTATGTGTTGAAACAATATACACTAGCTCCTGTGGATCAAGCAGAATCTAATTTTATTGATAGTTTAGCTCCTCTTGGACTTTTGGCTGATGCTTCTCTTGATAGTCAGATAGAAGGTTCTCCACGTTATGCAGATACTAGTGTTGATACTCTAAATAGTAATTATGAAATATGTAATGCTGAGAGTTATGATATATTGATACACAATCCTTATGCACCAGGAGCGGCTAGTACTGATTGTCGTGAATTCCATGATGCTGATGCTAATATTTACTATCGTCTTTTGAAAGAAACAATTACTGTTTCAGATTCTTGTCAGCCATTACGTAAGACAAATAGTGATTCTTATAAGAGTAGAGAATTGACAGCAAAAGGTCAAAGTGTTTGTGAAAATAGAAATGGTAAATGGGAAAATAGTTCTTGTATGGTCTGTATGAATGGTGGAGAATATTCTACAGATAACAAAGGTGTTGGATATTGTAAATATTGGTCAATCCCTGAAGAAGCCCAAAGTTGTCCTGCTGTCGTAAATGGTTGTCGTCTATATATTGGTAATACTGGTAATAATTTACACGAAATTTATAGTACAAGTTTTGAGCCAAGTGGAGACGGAGCTACTGCTCTTGTAGACGCTAGACGTGGTTGGGGTGCTGGTGAAAGTGATAATACTATTTCTGTTGAACCAGAAGCCACTCAACTTGGTTTGTATTCTTTGAAAATAAAAAATGGTAGTACTTATCTAAATCTAGGTTCAAAATTACAAAAAGGTAATTGGTATCAAGTTTCTTTTTGGGCTAGAGGAGACAACAGTAAAGTAAATATTTTCTTTGGTCAAAACAATTCAGCTGCTTTGGGTAGCTTTACTACAGATCCTTTGAATGGCAATGCTATCCCGGTTACTGTTGGTTATGATTGGCAAGAATACAATTTGGGTCCAGTGATGTATGAAGGTGAAAATAGTAGTGTCAATTCTATCTTGACTTTTACTTCAGGTGCTACAGGTGAATATTTTGTAGACAATGTTAGAGTGGTAAGTATGAGTGATAGTCCAAATGATTATGTTCCTTTGGTCAAGGATTCTTGGAAGACTTCCGAAGGTTATGACGTATCTACATCCTGTGATTCTACTCCGACAGATGCTTATCCTGGAGAATACCTAGGTTGTAAAGAATATGGTACCAGAGATAATCAAACTGTAAATATTACAGGTTTCCAAAATCTTTGTCGTGCTGAAGCTGTTGGTTGTACTGGACTTGTGGATACAAACAATATTCGCCCTGATACTTATGTTGGTGTAAAAGACGTTGCTTATAATTTGCGCTGTGTACAAGGATATAATAATACTAGTGATATTTGTAAAGTTACTATTTTGGATCAAGAATATTCTTGTAGTGTTGTCAAAGGAGAAAGAAATTGTCATATAGAAGTTCCTATTCCTTTTGATAACGATTCTTCAATTGGTAATTTTGTTGCTAGTGCAGATGTACTTCCTTTGGACAGAGCTTATTTCGATGCTTCTACGGTTGTAGTTCCTATTTCAGAAAGTAATACTCTCAATAATTTGGTTTATTTGACTGTTAATAGTAATTCTCTTTGTACACAACAATATCTTGGTTGTCAAAAAGTTGCGGTACAAACTCAAGTTTTGCCTGACACTACAAAAGCTGCTTCTTATGATTTTAGTGAAACTTATGTTTTGAATAATCCAAACAATTACGCAAATACACTTTGTACCCAAGAACAAAAGAGTTGTAAATCATTTACCAATGGTAACAATGTTAGCTTCTTCAAGGACCCCGCTACAAGTAGAGGTGCTCTCTGTGTGTACAAATCTGCTACTCAAGTAAGTGGTAGCAATGCTAGTGGTTGGTTTTTAGATGGAGTAGGCAAGTGTAGTAGTGGGGTGGATTATTGTCGTCAAGATAGTGATTGTGGTACAGGAAATATTTGTCAAAATATTGGTAACCAACCTTGTTATAATAATTATTTGTTGACTTCTGGTGAATATGGAGTTTATTCCAATGGTTCTGAAAGTTATGATGGTTTGGTAGCTAGTTGTGAACCAAATTACAATGGTTGTACTGAGTTGGTAGACCCTATTGATGAAAAGAGTTATTATGTCGTAAATGATGAAAAACTTTATGCCAAAGCTAGTGAATGTAATGGTAAAGTAAGTGAAAGAGATGGTTGTGTCTTGTTTGATATGACAGAAAATCCAAGTAAATTTTATGATAGTGCTGTTACTTATAACAGTAGTAAAAATAAGGATTACCAGTTGGTAGAAATTGAAACTGTAGATGCAACAGTAGGTGACAGTAATACTCTACTAAAAGTAGATAGAAACAGACAGTGTGGAGAGTGGTTGGCTTGTCGTACTAGTAAAGTAGAAGTAGATGAAAATGGTGTAGCTCAAAAACTTTGTTTGGATTATCAGGCTTGTAACAAGCTTGGTGCAAATGGTGACTGTGCTTCAGATGGTTGGGTCTTAGACAAAAGTAATGCACTTCTGACAGAAAAGAAATATATTTCACGTAAAGATTTTTCAGATTATGATTATTCTGGATATTCATTGTTCAACAAATACAATCCTAGTGATTATGTCTATCTACAATTCCCAAATCATACCGATGCTTATTTAGCTTATCAAGTGTCTGATTCTTTGTTTGTTGGGGATTATAGAAACAATGGTTGTTTTGGTTTGAAACCTGACGGTACTTTGGCCAAAAATGACGGTGATGTTTGTGGTGCTGATAGTGGTGGTCGTTGTTATTCTCAAAAATGTCTTTATCCTACTAATGGTAAATATAATAGTAGTGTAGAGGTAGTAGCAAACAATAATAAAGAGACTATATCTAGAAATGTAGAAAAAATGCTTTCTTTCTTGGAACCTGGTACTTGTAAATCTTTTCCAGAAATAGATTCTCCTTATGATACTTCTCTAGCTATTTCTGGAAATCCTGCTGATAGCAACAATACAAATATCAAGAAAAATGATAATCTTTTGAATGGTCCTGTACGTTTTGAATACCAGAGTATCAAAAATGATTTTGCCAAAGCTAATATTTGTCAGTTTGATGCTGAAGGTAAGGAAGATTGTTCTTGTGATTATATAAAAGTAGAGTATAAGAATGGTACGAAAGATTACTGGCCACGCAATGCTAATCTGGATATTCCTATTGGTATTTGTAGTGGTACTGGTGACAAAGACGGTGAACCTTGTGAAAAAGATAGTGATTGTAGTATAGGTGGTACCAACAATTATGGTACCTGTAACCAACAAAAGAGTAACAATACATATATTGGTCTCAAAGGTCTTTGTCTTGAGTATGATCTTAGTAGACCAGTGGGTACTGTAGAAAAGAATAATAATATCTATCAACAATTTGCTTGTCTTACTTGGTTGCCAATTCAAGTTTCTGCTACAGCCTATGATCTTTACAATTCAGATGTACAAGCAGGATATTATCCAGAGCGAGGTTATGATTCAGAATATGGTGGGTTAGCTTATTGTGCAGAGTCTACTAATTATGATCTTGGTTATTATGATGATGAAACTTTTGGAAAAATGTTGTTTAAATATGATCTTTTGGGACCTAATGGAAATACTAGAGAAGAAAAAACCGTAAATCAAATTGATTGTGACCCAAGAATTCAGGAGGATTGTCAAGGTTATCAGGCTTGTGGAGATGGTGCTTATGATGCTAACGGTGATATAATTTGGTGTAATGAAGGAGCAACAAATTTGAATGGTTTTGATAATTTGTATTTAGACACAGGTGCTACTAAACATTGGTTTAATGATATGTTTCTTTTAAATGAAAAAGTTTACACAGGTATGAATAATGGTGACGTTTATCCTCTTTATAAAAAAGAGTGGGGAAGGAATGATTGTACTAATAATTATGAGGATGCATTTATTATGAAATTTTTAAGGAGTACAGAAGGATTTTATAAAGGTATGCAAGCTTGGGCTTGGTTAGATATTGGACCAAATTCTCGTATTTTACGTTTTGATGCTGATGGTAATTGTTTCAAAAATCAGGGATATGATAATGTATTTGGTTTTGATAAAGCATCTTCTGGGGATGATACTGCCGTAGTATATTCTTTTGCACCACTGCTCTTTAGTTCTAATAATGCTGTAAACGATTCAGGAACTATCATGCATCCTCCATTTCCTTCTGGTTTGAGCTATGATGCTGTTAGCAGTGCTAATGATGATCCTAATTATGTTATGACCGTCAATAGTACTAATTATGTTAATGCGGAAAGTACGGCTTTTTCTTCTAGACAGTCTCTTAAGTTACTTAATTCATCTAAAGATGGAGAAAATAAATTATATATAGACTTGGATGTAGAGTCTAAGTTGAGTGAAAATGATTTATCAAGTGTATATTTTGTACCCGTAAGTTATCCGGATGGTGCTGAAGGTCCTGATCCTGGTATTTTAACTAAAAATTTCTATATAAACTTCACTTATTTAAAAAATAGTGGCAAAGATTTTGGCATGGTAAACGTTCCGTCTATAAAAGATGATAAATTTTTATCTGTTACTGATAAATATTCAGGTAGTACAAAAAATTTCTTTTATAAACTTACTAGAAAAAATGATGAGTTTAACTGTCAGGATAATGGACTTTTGTCTAAATGTAATTATGAAAATGGAAATGTAACAGAAGAAAGTAAAATATATACTAGGTATGTTGCTTTATACTATAATAGTAGCCTATTTGGTCTAGGACATAAATTTGACTTTGATACAACAGAGCACCTACCAAATAATATCGATAATGATCCTTTTTCAGCTGATTGTGTGGGTAAAAGTGACAATAATTGGTTAGCAATAGGTATGGACTTCAACGAAGATGGTGAATTTTTGGGATATATTTCTCGTTACTGTAATGGAACTGGTGGAGACACGGGAATAAGATTTGTAACAATTGCTGATTTAAATAATCGTTGTACACAACTAGTTTCTGTGGTAAATGATAAGTCAAAATGGTATTCATATGAAGGATATAATAAGGCTTGGACAAATAGGGTTTGGGCTGGGGCTAAGGATTTACCTAGTTTTATTCAAGTTAATTTAGCTGCAGATAAATCTACAAACTTGGCTCCTTTTGGATCTCTAAATTTAAAGGATAATGATATTCGTAGCATGGTCGATGGAAATTACCAGGTAGATCTGTCAAAAAATGTTAGATATTATGGTTTTTCTGATAACAATATTGGTATTCCTTATAGTGCTACCGGTGCTAGTCTATTTGACAAGGAATATAGAGCTAATCAAGTAGGTGATACAAGTATAACAACTGTCCAATCTTCGGATAATCATATTTTTACTACTAACTCTTATTTTGATGACCCTATTTCAAATAATAAACGTTTGTCTGCTGCAAGGACAATACATGGTTTATTTGTGAAATATTATTCTTTCTGGGATCTTTTCAAAGATTCAAAGTTATCAGATTCTGATGATTTGAAGTTAGATGTATCTGATAGTTCTTTTGGTCTTAAACCACCTCAAATATATTCTATAAATTATACAACTTGTCAAAATAATTCTTTGAGTGATAATTGTGTTGCTTCAACTAACGGAATGACTGTCAACGATAGAAACTATAATATTACAAATGTATCTACAGATATTAGGTCAAATGAAGATAAAAATGGAGACAATGTTATTGATCCAATAATTGCCAAAGGTAGCTACACTGCTGACATGAGATTCTTTGGCTTTGCTGATGACAATAGAATGCCTATCAAACGTGTGATGGTAAAGTGGGGAGATAATATTATAACTGGTCAAGGTAGTGTCGGTTTCTATAAGAACAGAAAACCATACTGTGCTCCAGATGGTGATGTTGGTCGTTGCTCTTTAAATAGTACTTGGAGTGAGGGAGATTCACAGTTAACTTGTCGTGTAGACGAAGATTGTAAGGGATTGGGGGAAAATTATAAGTGTGATATTGATGGAGTTGCTGTACAAGGTAACTTCGGTGATGATGAAAGAGCTTGTAAGAGTGACTACTTCGAATTTACACACAACTATTATTGTGATGTAGAAAATAGTAATGATGCTTATACTCTTGATGAAATAAAAAATAATGCTTTGGTAAAGAGTATAATTGGAAATGGAGAAGGAACTGGGAATAGTTATTTTGAAGTTCGTTTATTTGGTCCAAGCTCTGATTCTAAGAGTGTTGCTAATGCACAAGCTGCTTATGCTGCTTTGAAGAGTCTTGGTGAAGAAAATCTACAAGATGATGACAAAGTATGTGTCTTCAAACCAGCCGTCCAAGTCTTGGATAACTGGGGTTGGTGTAATGGTAGTTGTAATAATAATGATGGTAATGGTTGTTATAATGAATATCAACAAAGTGCTCAGTCTTTTGTTTCAGATCAATGTAAATCAAGTTCATTTAAGGATTGGGATTATTATAAAGGTTCTATAGTTATTATTCCTTAATAATAGTTTAAAAAAACAAAAAACATGGTTTAAATAATAACCATGTTTTTTGTATCAAAAAAATCCTTTTTTGAGGATTAAGAAAATTTATTAGATTATTGTGTTGGCACCATGTTTCCGGAGAAACATGGTGCCTTCACAGTCGTCAGTTGGCCGAGGGGGGAGTTCTGGAGTAGTAGTACTCCTGCTCCAGAATTGCTCCATCGTACCAACGCTGGTAGAGCCGACCCTCTTCGGTCAGGCCAACTTCCAGACGTGTACCTTCATCTGCTGCCACGATCGGGAGACCGTAGACATCAGTGAATACTCCGCCATGGATTTCGGCACCTGGACCTTCGATCCGAACCTCGCAGACGCGAGGTGGAACCTGGCTGTAGCTGACCGTGGCCAGCTCACCAGACGCGTTGTACCAGTCACCATTGATCACTGCGAAGGGCTCGCAGTAGTCTGTGGTGATGATGGTATCGGTCTCAGTGCTGTCGTTGACCAGCACGTCGTTGGTGCAGTACGGGTTGTCTGGCTTACCATCACAGAGTGTGTCGGACGTGTTGTCGGTATCACTCTGGTTGATGGTGTCGGTGGAGTCGATCGGCTGGGAGCCGGTCGACGATTCACAGGCCCCGAAGAGCCCGACGAGAGAGACCACCAGGAAGGTGGTCAGGGTCTGCCACATAAGACCTCCTTGCGTGGCGGGTGACTTCTGTGCTCTATTTTTGGCTAAATAAAGCAAATAAGTTACCCGTCATTAGGAAGAATTTGTGTGGCTATCCCTGTCACATATTGTCTGACGACTTGTAAAAAACAGGTATTTATTTGGTATTTTCTATCCTGTACATGGGTAGTGTTACATGATAAGAAAAATATTAGCAAATAAATATTTAACTATTCAGTTATATTAGACCACATTTTAGCCAATTTGTCAAGGGGGAGGTGTGTATATTATATTTATTTAGTATGTATTAAAACACTAATCTTAACACTAATAATCACTAATTTATTTTAAAAATAGGCTTGATATAAAAAAGATTTGTGTGAATTTGTGTTAAAATTAGTGCTTCTTGATTTTCCTTTAGTATTTTGCTAAACTAAGTAAGTAATTAAAGCCTTGTAGGCATTGTAAGCCTCGTAGGCCTCGTAAGCTTTTATAAATATGTCATACAGAACAAAAAATTGTGGGGAACTAAATAAAGCAAATGTGGGGGAGACCGTGACTTTGGCCGGTTGGGTACATCGTCGTCGTGATTTGGGTGGATTAGTGTTTATTGATTTGCGTGATAGGTATGGTCTTACACAAGTTATTTTCAATCCTGAAATAATGGCAGATTTTTCTTTGGCTGAAAAACTCAAATATGAATATGTGATTTCAGTGACTGGTCGTATTGAAGTCAGGAATGAAAAAAATGTGAACAAAGATATGAGTACTGGTGAAATTGAAATGGTAGCGACAGATATTCGTATTCTTAGTGAAGCCAAACCAATGCCTTTTGAAATTTTTGAAACCAACAAAGGTGAAGATGACGAAGAACTTCGTCTCAAATATCGCTTCTTGGAAATTCGTCGTGAAAAACTAAAACAGAATTTAATTTTTAGAACAAAAATGGTGAAGTACATGCGTGACTTCATGGAGTCTCGTGATTTCCTCGATATCGCTACACCAATTCTTACCGTTAGTTCACCAGAAGGTGCTCGTGATTTTCTGGTACCATCTCGTATTCATCCAGGCAAATTTTATGCATTGCCACAAGCACCACAACAATACAAACAATTGTTGATGGTCGGAGGAATGGACAGATATTACCAAGTAGCGCCATGTATGCGTGATGAAGATCCTCGTGCTGACCGTAGTCCAGGAGAATTTTACCAGCTTGATTGTGAAGTGAGTTTCATGGAGAAAGAAGAATTCTTCCAACTGATGGAGCCTTTGTTCATTGAGCTTACAGAAAATCTTACAACCAAAAAAGTTTTGAGTAAACCTTTTCCACGTATTCCATTTCGTGAAGCTATCGAAAAATATGGTTCAGACAGACCAGATTTGCGCTGTGATTTGGAAATAAAAAATATTAGTGACTGGGCCAAGAAAACAAGTTTTCAAGTTTTCACTAGTGCGGAATTTGTGCGTGCACTTGTCGTACCAAAAGGTGAAGTCTTTTCTCGCAAAGAAATTGATGAAGAATATACTGATGTGGCTAAACGTGCTCATGCCAAGGGTCTAGCTTGGACCAAATATGTTGATGGTAAGTTTGATGGTGGAGTAGCTAAATTTTTTGACGAAGCACAATTGGCTGAACTAAAAACTATTTTGAAAATAGAAGAAAATTGTATAGTATTTTTTGGTGCTGATGATTGGGAGATTTCGGCCAAAGCACTTGGTGCAGTGCGTACTCTGGTAGCTGATAAATTGAATTTGCTAGATCCAAATATTATTGCTTGGGCTTGGATAGTAGACTTTCCAATGTACGAAAAAAATCCAGATACTGGCAAAATTGATTTTGGGCACAATCCATTTTCTTTACCACAAGGTGGTATGGATGCTCTTTTGAATTCTGATCCATTAGATATCATCGCTGAGCAATACGACATCATTGCCAATGGTCTTGAGCTTTCTTCTGGCGGTGTTCGTAACACTTATCCTGATGTTATGTACAAAGCTTTTGAAATTGCTGGTTATGGTCCTGAAGTAGTTGATCAAAAATTTGGCCACATGATCCAAGCCTTTTCTTATGGTGTACCTCCTCATTGCGGTTTTGCTCCTGGGATCGAGCGCATGACAATGTTGCTCTTGGGTGAAAAAAATATTCGTACTGTAGTGCCATTCCCAAAGAATCAGCGTGCTGAAGAACCTATGGTAGGTAGTCCATCAGAAGCTACTCCTGAGCAATTGAAAGAACTTAGTATAGAAGTAAAAAAGCCAGAATAAGTTTTTATAAAAAATTTAGACTCTTTTGAACATAGATGAAAAATGATTTACAAATACAATTCAAAGAATTTTCAGGTCCACTAGATTTGTTACTTTCTTTGATTGACGAGAAAAAAATGGAGATAAGTACCGTCTCCATTTCTTCTGTTACAGAACCTTTCTTAAATTATTTGGATACTTTGGAATCCATACAAGCTGAGGAATTGGCTGATTTTTTGGTAGTTGCTGCCAAGTTGCTTTTGATGAAGTCTAGAGCTCTTTTGCCACAGTTGATGACAGAAGATGATTCAGATTTGAATCTCGATGCCCAACTTCGTCTATATCGTCGTTTTGTGGATGCTAGTAAAAATTTGCATAATTTGTGGCTCGATGATAAATCTCTTTCTTATCCACATATAGAAGAAATAAAAAAAGCGACAGAAGTAATACAACCAATAAATTTTTCTCTAGAAACATTGTCCCAATCTATGGTACAATTACTAAAGAGATTAGAACCTCCAAAAGCTTTGCCACGTACTACTATTGATAGGACTGTAACTATAAAAGAAAAAATAGACAAAATGCGTGAGATGTTGAAGAAACATAAGAGTGTTAATTTTAAGGATATCATTGTAGATTCTAGTTCTCGTAGTGAAGTTATCGTAACATTTTTGGCAATCCTGGAATTGGTTAAACAAAATAATGTATTACTCAAACAAAGTAAAAGTTTTGGAGATATAGAATTGTCAAAAATTTAGTCCCGATAAAATCGGGATAAAATTGAAAATTAAAAATTTGAAATTTAATTAGTATGGATATAATATCAGTTTTAGAATCAGTTTTGTTTGTAGCTTCTAAACCTTTGGCAATAAATAAAATAGCTAAGTCTTTGGAAGTAGAAAAAGAAAAAATTGAAGAGGCTTTGAATTCTTTGGAAAATAAATATACTGCTGTGTCTGGTATACATTTGCTTCGTTCTGGTGATGATGTTCAATTGGTTAGTAATCCTGATAACACTGAATTTGTAGAGAAATTTGTGAAGACTGAATTCAAAGAAGATTTGACCAAAGCTCAACTAGAGACACTGACCGTAGTAGCATATCGTGGTCCTATTAGTCGTCCCGAAATAGAAAATATTCGTGGTGTAAATTGTTCTATTATTTTACGTAACTTGTTGATTCGTGGTTTGGTAAATGAGACTGAAACAAAAGATCAGATTGTACCTGTCTATGAAATATCTGTAGATGCTTTACGTTTCTTGGGAATTTCTGGAGTAGAGGAATTGCCAGATTATATTAGTTTGCATAGTAGTGATTTGTTGAACTCTGATGAAAAAGAAGAAGATTCCTCTAATACCTAATACCTAAAACCTAGAACCTAATTTTATATGATGATAAATTTTACAGAGAGACCTAAATTTAGTGATAATTTTCCAAATTGGTGGAGGAATTTTTTTGCTGTGGTAGTCTTGGTTTTGACTATAGTGACAGGAACACTTTATTATAGATTCGATAATCAAACAAAATTTTATTTAGCACAATTTACTTCGGAACAAAAAGTAGATGGAAGTATAGAGTTGTCTTATGAAAATAGTGGTATTGGTGGAGACATTTATTTTGAAGATAATAATATTGTTACACCACATTTGAGTGCATCTTCGACACCTCTTTCACCTGATAATTTTACTGCTAGTAATATTTTGGTAAAAGATAGAGATAGTGGACTTGTTCTTTATGGTAAGAATTCTTATGAAAAGCATGCTATGGCTAGTATTACCAAGCTTATGTCAGCGTTAGTTCTTTTGGAACAAAGATTAGATTGGAATGCGACAACAACCGTTTCTGCTGACAAAGTAAGTGGTAGTAATATTTATGCTGGAGATACTTATACAATTTCAGAACTTTGGGATATTGCTTTTGTAGCTTCTTCAAACAAAGCTATTTTGACTTTGGTCGATTCAAGTGGAATGTCTAGAGAATCCTTTGTTATTCGTATGAATGAAAAAGCTAGAGAAATTGGTTTGTTGGATACGACTTTTGTAGAGCCTACAGGTTTGGATGCTGGCAATGTCTCTACCGCTTCAGACATTGTGATTTTGTTAAATGAAGCTTTATCAAAAGAAAAAATAAAAGATGCTTTAAGTTTGTTGGAGGTAAATTTGTTTTCGAAAGAGAGAGACAAACAAGTACATGCTTGGAATACAGATTGGTTACTTTTGAATTGGGTTCCAAATGATTATGATGTCTTGGGAGGTAAGACTGGTTATATTGATAATTCTTTGTATAATTTTACAGTTTCATTAAAAAATAAAGAAGGTCATATTTTGGACGTTGTTGTCTTGGGTGCTAGAGAACATAAGCTTAGATTTACAGAAGCCAAAGAAATCGCAGATTGGGTTTTTGCAAATTATATTTGGGAATAATTATGGTTATTAATATTATAAATTTTTTTGCAGGTATAAATCATTATTGGTCAATATTTTTTTTGTCGATGATACCTGTTACCGAGCTTCGTGCTTCTATTCCAATTGGTATTGAAGTATATAATCTTCCTGTTTGGAAAGTTTGGTTAGTCGCTGTTGCTGGAGATTTTTTACCAGCTTTGTTTTTGCTTTGGGTGATGCCTCAGTTGAATGACTTTCTTATTAAATCAAAAATTTTTGGTAAGATGTTTAGTAAAAAATTGAAACAAGCTGAAAAAGCTTTTTCTGGAAAATATTCTAAATATGGAGCTTTGGGTTTGATTATCTTTGTCGGGATTCCTTTACCTCTTACAGGTAGTTGGACAGGTAGCTTGGCTGCTTTTATTTTCAATATTCCTTTTCGAAAATCATGGCCTTTGATTTTGGCAGGTGTTTGTATGGCCGCTACATTGGTAACTTTGATCACTTTGTTTGCTGGAGGAACGATACGAAGTATCTTTGGTTAGTTTTCTTAAATATAAAAAATTAAAACCATGTTTATTTAAACAAACATGGTTTTAATTTTCAATTAACTAATTTTAAATTTTAATCGTTGTTGTCTAACAAAATATTCTAATTTATTTAATTGTTAGGATGACAATTTCAGGGGGATTGAAGAGTCTCGCTCTTGGACCACTTTCACCAGCTCCACTCGTAACAAATATCTTATCACCATTTTGTAGTTGATTTAGACCTTCATAAAAATTTGCAGGTATAAGACTGTCTACTCTACCAATAGGACCAAATATTGGTAATCGTATTTGTCCGCCATGAGTATGTCCAGATAATGTGAGATTAATACGTGGATAATCAGTTGTAAACAAATATATAGGATTATGAATCATCGCAATTGTGGCTAGATTTTCATCTCTATCTGTCAAACTATCAAATTTTAGTTTGTCAGCTAAGATAGAATCACCACCAAACAAATAAAATTCTTGTCCGTTTATGTTCAGTTTTTCTAGTTCATTTGTCATGTAGTGTACACCTAGAGATTCCATTTTTGTTTTTATTTCTTCACTCCAGTTAGCATTGATAATAGGATTTTTGTAATTTGAGCTGCCGTCGCCAATACCATATTCATGATTTCCTTGGATAGCGTAAGTTGGTATTTCTTTTGTTAGGTTTTTTAGAGGTTCTAGATAATCTATTTCTTCTGCTTTGTATTCACTATTATAAATATGGTCGCCTGCGATGAACACTATATCTGGTTTTTCTATTTTTATTTTGGCAATAATTTTTTCTACCCAATCGGCTTTTTTGTAAGGACCAAGATGTATATCTGCAACTAAGGCTATTTTTATTGGTTTTTCTATTTTTTCTAAATCAATTTCTTGTCTATTTATGACTAATATTCTTGGTTCTACGAAACTGCCCCAGACTAGAGTAGCTGTGGCTAGTAATAGAATAATTGAAATTGATAAAAATGTTTTTTTGTGTTTTGCTTCTAGACTCTGAGGTCTTCTATAAATGCTATATAAAAAAATGACTGCAGGGTATGTAGATATTATGATTAATATTGATATTATTATGTCGTAGTAAGTGTACATATTATTTTAGTATTAGAATTATATAAATAATATAGCATTAAGTCAATTTTTTATTTTTAAATTGAACCCTTGACAAAATTACAAATTTATAGTATAGTCCAAAACTATTTTCAAATTATTTACTTAGAATATTTACAAAATTTTTAATAATTTTATTGCTAGTCTAAGTGGATAATCATAGTGATTTATTCCACTGTTCACCTGTCGCAATCGAGGAGGTTGTAAGATGTCTAATTTCTTCAGAAATGTGTGGTTCGTAGTCATGTTTTTCGTCAAGTTTTACATGGCTTGGAACGAGAAACTAATTGAATCAAACAGGTTCTTGAGGGGAGTCCGAGATTTTGACACAAAAATTAAAAGGTCGATGAAGTTCCATCCAGAAAGGATGAAACCGAGTTTCGCTTTGAAGGTGTGGAGAGAATTTCGATTCTCCATGCTTATCGAGGTAGCCGTCTTGTACGGCATCATCCTTGGTCTGGCATTTCTTTTATCGGAGTTTCTCCCTGTCACAAATTGGAGTATCACCACTTATGGAAGTAACTTGATTTTTGCGCCTGTTTCGGCAGGACTTGAATCAAGTGAAGTTATTTTCCATATTTTGTCTATTCTCTTCTTTATTGTTCTTTTTTTCTTTTTGCCTTTCCTGGCAAACTGGGAGGAAGAATTGTTTAGAAGGAAGAGACATAAGTGGAAGCCTCTTGTCATTCAGGCACTGGTCTTTGGGCCAGTACATTTGTTTTCAGGATCTTCTATAGCAACTTGTGTCGCTATCATCTTTGGTGGATTGTTTCTCGGTTATAAGTATCGGGTGGCTTTCCTAAAAGAGATGAAAAAAACAGATAATAACAATCAGCAATCAGAGGACAGAGGGGTGCTCACGAGCACTGCTTACCATTCTATGTATAATAGTTTGGCATTCCTTATTGGGCTGATTGGTCTACTCATCTAGTTTTTCTCCAACAGGAGACGAGGTGGGGAAGATCGTTTGTTTTACAAGATCGCCCCACACTCGTTATAGTTATCAAAATTTGGTAATTATAACGAGGGTGATCTTCAATATATAAAAATACCCAATTGAGGGTA
>Ga0210006_1001451_pt1 | contig 16436 bp, 20 predicted proteins | sample CryGey02umfilter_2_FD_185452 | JGI IMG/M metagenome (GOLD analysis project Ga0210006, IMG submission 185452) | Groundwater microbial communities from aquifer in Utah, USA - Crystal Geyser 4/10/14 0.2 um filter (SPAdes) (version 3) | ecosystem: Environmental > Aquatic > Deep subsurface >... | reverse complement strand
TAAGCTCTTCAACCAAATATTTATTCTTAAGCTTCTCTTTCTGGGTCATAAATTGATCTCCTGTTAAAATACGACCAGCAATAATCTTATGTTCAACAGGAGCAGATAAAGCTAATTTCAATAACTTCTTATCAGCAGGAAAAAACCTATACTTTGTGTAAGAAATATTCCCTCTTGGAAAGCCTAAAGCAACAGCATCAAAATCATGATGCACAGAATCAACGCTTGCAACAACATCTCCAATTTCTAAAGTCTTGTTCAAAGAACCACCTACGCCAGTAAACAACACCATTTTAACGTTAAATTTGTCAATCAAATGCTGGCAAATCATCGTAGCAAATACTTTTCCCACTCCAGACTTAACCAATACAACATCATGGCTATGAAACCTGCCAGTGTAAAAAGTAAAGATTTTGTTTTTGTGAACCTTAAGATTCTTTATTGCTTTACGATATGCTAAAATTTCCGCATCCATCGCTCCGATTATGCCGATTTTCATTTTAGTATTTCCTCGCTTCTTTGATTTTTGAGATTAAAGATGTTTCTTCTAAAACAATGTCTTGATTGTCTGCTCTAATCTGCTTAGATAAATCAATAAACTCGTTAATGTCCCTAGCAGTTACAGATAAAATGTAATTCCATCTGCCTAAAGACTTCTTGATCCAGTGAATACGTGGATGCTTGTGGATATATGTTTCAAAATGTTCTCTCTTTCCTAATTTAATTTTTAATAGAATATTATGAAATTGTAATCCTAATCTGTTGTAATCTGGATCAATAGAAAAACGAATAATGTGATTAGTTAATAATTTCTCAATTATTGCTTTTAATCTTGGATAACTTAATTTACTTTTTCTTGATAAATTAACCAAACTTTCTAGTGGATTTTCTTTAACTAATTCCAAAACTTGTAACTCTTTCTGCTCAAGAGTTATTCCATTGGGCTGTAAAGGGACATATTCAATAAGAAGTTTAGAATCGTGACAGAACGACTTGTAACCTAGTGTGTCTTCGTAATCATGATCCACAACATCAAAAGTTATTGTGCTTTCTGAAAGCAGATTGCTTACTTTATCAACAATTTCATCTTTAGTTTTTTGGGAGTAAACATCAAATAACATCGAAAGGTCGTAGGCACCAAGTGTTTCCTTAAGTTTCAGCAATCCCTTAATTTTCTTAATTTTTTCCATTAAGTCTGGTTGAAACTTACTTAATTTAACCAAGATAGTAAACCTAAAACGATTATTCTCATTGCTTATTGATAGGGGCTTAATGTAGCCTTTCTTAAAGAGATTATTATAGCGGTTTTCTGCTATCTTCCTGTTGATATTAAGTTCTTTAGCGATCTCCGAAATAGTTATTCTTGAATCTAATGAGAGGAGATAAATAATGTTTTCACTTATTTTATCAATATTTGGTGAAAAGGTATTTATTCTAGCCATTTTATATTTAACTTTTTAACTTAAGTTTAAAGACAAATATATAAATCTTTTTGTAATTATTGTTAATTATGGAAAAATCATTAGATGAAAAGAAGGTGGAACTGATGGGCATTTCTTACATTGTTTATCTTAAAGAAGTGCCTACCAAACTCGCTCCAGGAGGAATAGCTGAAAAAACTACAATTAGAGCATTCATAAAAAAAGAATAGAGGTGGTGGTTTTGAGGCTGTGAAATGCACAAAACTATCTTACAATGGACATCTAAGGTGCAATACAAAAAGGGTACTCCATTTATTTCTATGATTAGACATTTGTCTCAGCATCTGTACAAAGGGACAGAAATTGAATGTAAGTTGGTTATGGTTGAAGGGAAGTTGAGGGTTGTTGTAGAGTTGGAATGAGAGGATCTATTTTTTGTATACCCATCTTAACATCTTTATTGTTGGATTTAATAACAATCTAATTAGAGATTTCAAGAAATTACTTTTTTCAATGTATTTTGCAAATGGGGGACTAATCAAATAATAAATCTTAACAAACTTTCCACCTAAATAATTTTTTAATAAAAATCTATCTCGCCAATATCTCAAAATATTAATCTGATTCTCAAATTCTGTTCCATATGCCGCAGTTGCAATAAAACATGGTCCTTTAACATATTCTGTTAGAATCGAATAATTATTTGAGTTAAATATGCTTGAATGACAAGAAGGGCATTTTGCAGGAATTCTTGGATATTTGGTGTCCCAAACGTATTCACAGAGATCACATTTTAATTGATATCCTGTAATTTTTTTCTCCGGCATATTTTTAATAAGTATGTTGTCATATATAAAACTTTTTTTAGGGGGAGAATTCCCTCCCCTAAATGGGTCAGGGTTACAGATAAATAATATCTTCTTACTAAACCATAAATGGCAAGGTTTAGAAGGATTGAGTGGAGAGTTAACCGTAATGAGTACGAAAGGATTCTAAACAATGCTCAAGCTCAAGGCCATGCTACTCTTTCTTCTTATCTAAGAGAACTTACTTTGAAGAATGATCTGTTTATTCAACAGACCGTAAAAGAAACTAATGATAATGTTAAGAAAATATTGGAGTTTATAAAGGAAGCACACCAAGACGGACAAACCCAGAAGAAACGTTCTGGGGGTGCATTTTAACCCAGAAAATTATATAAACATAAACTGATTTCTTAAAAAGCAATGCATTCCAAGCGGTAAAAACGAAAGTATCGCTTGGGTAGCCAAAGATTTTGGCAAAAATTAGTTAAGTTGGCGGAAGCTTATTTAATAATGTTCATGTTTTTTGCAATAATAATTGCTCTCCTACTGGGTGTTCTTAGCGGTATCATTACCGGCTTAATCCCTGGTATCCACGTCAATTTAGTTTCCATAATCGTTCTATCTTTATCACCCTTATTATTAACAATTACTTCCCCAATTGTTTTGGGAGTTTATATCATTAGTCTAGCGTTGACTCATACTTTCTTAGATTCTATTCCCAGCATTTATTTGGGCGCTCCAGATGAAGCTCAAGCACTTAATACGCTTCCAGGACATAGGTTATTACAACGAGGAGAAGGCCACAATGCTATTGTTTATACTATCATTGGTTCCTTAGGATGTTTACTTTTGGGAATAATATTTTTCCCCTTTTTCATTGCTAGCATGGCCTTTATTTATCCTTTAGTTAAAGGTAGCATCGCATACATTTTAATAATTATTATGGCTTTCATGATTCTAAAGGAAAAGGGAAAAAAGTTCAAAAGCGGAGTATTATTTTTATTGGCTGGATCATTAGGATTAATTGTTTTTAGTATTCCTAACCTTAATCAACCACTATTTCCTTTGTTGTCAGGATTATTTGGTTTTTCTATCCTGTTAATTAGCCTGTTACAAAAATCAGTCATCCCTAAACAGAACTTAAATAAACCATTAACTATCACCAAAAAAAACATTGTTAAATCTGTTTCTGCGGCATCAGGAGTTGGTTTTATTGCCGCTTTCTTGCCGGGATTTGGTTCTTCTCAAGCAGCCATCGTTGCTACTAATATTGTAGGAGACATCGGTGATGAAGGTTTTCTTTCCTTAGTTGGTGGCATTAATACTGCTAACATGCTGATTAGTATTGCCACTGCGTATGTTTTGCATAAAGCAAGAAACGGAGCAATCTTAACGGTTAACCAGTTGTTGGGAGAAATTAGTCTAAACGACGTTATTCTGTTTTTGGCAGTAGCTTTAATTGTTGGTGGCGTAGCCTCATTACTTGCTTTAAGAATTTCTAAAATTTTTTCTCGTCTGATTGTTAAGGTTAACTATACCCGCATTATCTGGTCTATTTTAGTATTTATCACTTGTTTGACAATCCTGTTTGATGGTTTTGTAGGTTTAATTATTTTAATTACTGCCACTGCTATTGGATTATTAGCTTCTAGCTGGAATATTGGTAAGAACCATCTGATGGGCTGTTTAATCTTACCTGTAATTTTGTATTTTATACTCTGATATTTGTAATCACTTTAAAACAAATTTTTGTAAAAGTAAATTGTTCCATAAATAAATGCAGATAAAAAGAGTAACAATATTATTTTCAGAATCAGTTTTTTTATAAACTTAAATATTCTTTTCCGTTTTAACTTTTTCTCCTTCTTTTTTTGAATAAGTTTATCTATTACTTTTTTGACCCGAAAAATTTTCAAAGGTTGCTTTAATCCCTTAAATTTATGCTGGCCTAAATAAACAATATCAATTTCATTTTTATTCATTGTTTTATAAATATCTTCACTAAAGACCACATCACCTTGCTTAGCAATACTTTCTATTCTGGCAGTAACATTAACAGCATCACCATAAACATCATTTCCTCTAATAATTACTTCTCCGGTATGGATGGCTACTTTTATCTTTAAGGGCAAGGCAGTTTTTTTGTTTAAGTTGTACTCCTGGAAACTTTCTTGTAAAGCAATACCACATAATACTGCGTTAGTTGGCGATTTGAATGTAACCATAAAGGCATCGCCAATCTTTTTTACAACTCTTCCAGAATATTTGCTAAAGATGGGTAAAGAAATATTGTCAAAAACGTCATGTAAATAATTGAACTCTTCCCTACTTAATTGAGAGGTAATTTTAGTATAATCTACAATATCTACAAACATTACTGTTGTACTCTCGGCCTCGGTGGGACCTTTTACCATCAGTCCTCATTCTCAGTCTTTACTTATAAATTTTCTGGGAAAACTTTTGTTAGTAATAAATAAAATCTTATTTTTAATCAAAAGATTTATCAATAAAATCACTAATCATGTTAATAATGGGAATATTATTTAAGACTTACAAAGGTAAACACCAGCTTCATTTGTACAAAGAAGTTTGGAAGGCTGAGAACAAAAGGCAATTGGAAGAGATTCTTAGTCCATTTAGCAAGACTGAAGCTGCGAAAGCTAAAGTCGTTCCAGAAGGGAAATATATCCTGATAGAACTTAATGCTATGATTATTGATTGTAAGAATACATTAGACCTAAAACAGAAATTTGCTTACTTAGTTGATCTTAAAGCCAAATATCAGCAGATGCAAGAAGCAAAAAAATAAGTTAAACCCTTATTTTAACTTGTTTTTGATTTTACTCTTTTCTTAGTGCATTTATTAACAAGGGAGATACGTCAATTTTATTAGTGGGGTGTTCAATACAATCTGTGGTTACAATCTTATCTACCCCCCATTTTTTCATTTTGTTAACAGCGTCTTCAACCAGTAAACCATGGACCCCAATTGCTATGACACTCTTAGCTCCCCTCTCCTTAGCCATCTTAGAAGCGGCAATCATCGTTTTTCCTGTTGATATGATGTCATCTACAATTACTACATTCTTGCCCCTAACAGAAACTTCATTGATCATCTTTTCTTCTACATGACGGGAGGAAAAACGTGTTTTTCTTAATACTGTTACTGGAACCTTAATATCTTTAGCAATTGTTTCTGCCCATTGATAAGACTCCCAATCCGGTCCGATTATAACTGTGTTTTTTACTTTCTTTTTTATATAATCTGCGATAACAGAATTAGCAGTCAACATTACAGTTGGCATCGTAAAGATGTCTTTCAAAGACTTGTACCTATGGATATGGGGATCGATAGTAATTAATTTATCTATTGATTTGTTTAATAGTTTAGCCATAATTCTACTAGAAATGGCTTCTCCCGGATTAAAACGTTTATCTTGACGCATATAACCAAGATACGGTGCTACTAAAATTACTTTCTTTGCTCCTAAATCTTTTGCAGTATCTGCAGCAAAAACAACATCAAATAAACTCATGTCCGGATGTGGTTGAAAAGATTGAACGAGAACTACTTTTTGGCCTTTTAATGGTGTGTTAAACCGCAAGTATATCTCTCCATCTGGAAATGCACCTATCGTAAGCGGAGAGTATTTTGTTTTAAGCTTTTTAGCTAAGTTTTTAGCTATCTTCTCAGAATTGCCACAACTAGTAATAATCATTAATAAACACCTCTTTTGATTAAGGTAAGAATTAAACCTTTATAAATATAATCCTATTCTCTCAATTTACTTTAACAGAAAGCTTTATAAATAACTCATTTCTCAAGCATGCTAGATGAAAAGAAGCTCACGTAGGTGGAAGAAAAAAGGACAAATGCGTTGGAAGTGGCAACGTAAAAAGATGAAGAAAGCCAAACGTAGAAGGAAGGTTCAAGCTAGCTAATTTCTTAAACCATTAATTAACTCTTCTGCTCTGTTTTTATTGTATCTTTTAATGAGTTCTAGATTGTTCTTTCCAATTTTGATACTTTTTGAACATTCAGCAGAACAAGGAAAATGTGATATTAATACTAAATCTTGTTCTCTTTTTGTTACATTAGTAAAGATGTTCTCACTATTTATTTCCAAGTTGGTTTTTTCCTCATCAAAGTTCTTACAGAAATTGTCTACACAACATTTTGGATATCCTAACAACAATCCCAATTCTGAATCATTTCTAACCAGCTCAAAGTAAGCAGCTAACCATGCTTTTTTTTCATCCTTTGAGATATAAACAAAATACATTCCTAGACTCTTGTCTTTCTCCGGCACTCTAATGCCTTTATTTGAATATACGCTACTTTCTTCATCTGCTAATAAAACTTTAAAGTTTGATTTCACTAAATGAAGATGATTATCTTTGCAAAATATCTCTACTTTTCCTAATTCTGATTCATAAAACCCTTGGCGGACAACTTCTTTAAGATTGTGCAGTAAGTATAGTATCTCTTCAGCTTTACTATAACTTCCAAAAATGAACCCTAGTTTTTTAATCATTCCTTTAATCAAGACCTTAATTTATTTATTATTTTTGGTAATCTTACATAAAAGATAAAAGGAATAAAAAAGAATAGAATTCTTTAGCTTTACTTAATAACATTTATTACTTTCCCAGATTTGAACCCTTTAAGATTATCAATGGTTGTTTGCAAGATTCTCATCAAAGCTTCGTTAGTGTTAAAGGCATTGTGCGGGGTTACAATAACGTTAGGCAGTTTTAAAATGGCGTGATTTTCAACAATTCTGTTAAGATTACAATGTCCACCAAACTCTTTTTTTAATAACTGTGTCTCTTCAACAATCTCACATTCATCCTCTAAAACATCTAGGCCCGCACCAGCAATCTTCTTTTTCTTTAATGCTTTAATTAATTCTTTCTGGTCAATTATTCCTCCTCTAGAGGTATTGATTAAATATGCTGTTGATTTCATTAAATCTAATTTTTCTTTGTTTATCAGGTGGTGAGTATGTTTGTTATAGGGGACGTGCAAAGTTACGATGTCTGAACTTTTAAGCAATGAGTCTAATTCTGCGTACTTAAATCCCATTTTCTTAGCTAATTTTTCATCTTTATAAAGGTCAAAAACCAAAACATTCATCTCAAATCCTTTGGCCATTCTTATAACATGTTTACCAATATTTCCCCCACCTACAATCCCCATAGTTTTTCCCATTAAGTCAAACCCTCTTAATCCCTCTAAGCGAAAACTTCCTAAATGGGTTCTGTTAACACACTCTACAATCTTTCTACTTAGTGCCAGTATTAAAGCAAAAGTATGTTCCGCAACGGTGTTTTCTCCGTATGTTGGAACATTACAAACAGGAATTTTTCTTTTCCGACATTCTTCTAAGTCGATGTGATCATAACCGGTGCTCATAGTAATAATAACTTTTAGTTTGGGAAGTTTATCCAAAACTTGTTTGTTAACTTCAGAATGCACAAAAACGGTGAGGGCATCGATATCTTTATATTTTTGTACATTGTTTTTAGTTAATCTTTTCTCAGAAAAAATTAAATCGTTGTTAGGTAATTGCTTCTTGATTACTTCTTCTTCCCAAGATTCTAACTCAAAAAAACCAATTTTCATTTTTTATTCCTCAACATGTACTTTCATAATCTGAGTTGTAGTAATTACATCAATTATTGTACATGTTTCTACTTTATCAAATTTCCAAGAAAAGCTTTCTCCTGTTTTTAGAAGTGGACTTTTAATGCTAACACATTGTTGACTGCCAGAAATCTGGGCTTTGTTTAAGTTTCCACTTCTGATTACATTCCATTTAATTGTGTCACCTTTCTTTATGGTTATTTCTTTTGGATCAAATCCCTTTGTAACTATCTGGATTGTATGTGTTGTTTCAGAAGGCAGTAGGGATGTTTCTGATATTGGTTCTTCAACTACAACTTCAGTTGGTGTTATTTGTTGTTCTGTTGATATTTCCGTGATTACTGATTCTTCTACAATTGGGTCATTAATAATCTCTTCAATCTTTTCCTGAGCTTGATCAATATTTGCTGCAGGTAATTCTTCGTTTGGTATAACTTCTTTAGAACAGCCAACCGCTAAAATGACTAAGCTTAGCATGACCAATAGTACCATTAATTTTCTCATCTTCATCTACCTCTTTTTTTTAGATATTAATTGATTTTATTTTACAGATACTTTCATTGTTTCTGTTGTAAAAACACCATCTACAATTGTACAGGTTATTGGTTCTTTAAAAGTCCAACTAAAAGACTCTCCACTTTCAAAGAAGTTACTCTTGACATTAGAACATGCCTGTGCACCTACAATCATGGCTTTTTTTAATGCTCCAGTTCTAACATTCTCCCACTTAACTGTGTCCCCTATTTTTATGTTTAAAGTAGCATCTATTCCAAAACCATCATTTGTCATCTTCACTAAATAAGTTTTATTTTTTGGTTCTATTTTCTTTTCTTCAACTTCCTCTTCTACAATTGGCGTAGGTTCTTCTGTTGTTTGGTTGTTTTGATTGTCAGTTTCTGTTTCATTAGTTAATTCTGGTGGATTGTTTGTAGTTTCATTACTATTAGAAGCATCTATTTCATCTTCTACATTTTTCTCAGGGGCAAACCAACTTCCAACCTTAATGATTGTAGAAAGTATTCCAAATTTTATCTTGTTGAGAAATCCTACTGCTTCATATCTAATCTTACCTTCTTTAAAGGCTAGATTTAATGTTTCAGCCGGGTTTTCTGAATTTTCAATTTCAGTAATAACTTCTTCGGTTGTATAAACTCTTAATGAAGGATTATCTAATTCTCCTAAACTTAGCTTTGAAAATTTGTTTTCTGCCGTAGTTAAGCCGAGAACAACTTCTTCTCCATTTGCTAAAGTAAAATAAAGGTTAATCTTTTCATCAGCTAATAATTTGTCTAAAGGAGCGGGAATTTCTTTTCCAGCTAGTTCCTGATTTAAACTTTCCAGACTTTGTTCATTTGCTGAAAAAACCGAAAGGGACAAAAGTAACAGGATTATACTTAAAATAATAACAATTCTCTTCATTTTCAACACCCCCATTTTTGTATTTTGTATTATAATAAGAGATAAAGAATTATTAAACCTTTGCATGTGGTAGTCACTACTTTAAAATGCTAAAAATACCGAAAGGTTTATAAATAAGTTCCTCTTCGAAAGTAGTAAACATCTATCACCTCTTTTTCCCCAGCAAACCGCTTCGGTGGTTTGCAGGGGTTTATATTCCTTTAATCTTTAATATTAGAATTAAACTTTTTACCCTACAAATCCATTGTTACGTTCTTTTTTATTAATCTTCCTTAGATTTTCTTATTATCTGAATCTTTTGAGGTTTTTTAAAGAACATTTTTTTTAACATAAAACCAGTTATTGCTACTAAAATCCCTGCTAAAAATCCTTCAAATAATAGAACAAAATCTTTGTTAAACTGTAATCGGTTAGTGATTTTATTAATTATCGACTTTTCTTCAGCTGGAAAATAAATACTCAAATCGCTCATATCTAAAGCATACTCTAAATAAATTAAAGCAGTGTATGGTTGCTCTTTAAGTGAATTTGAGTATTGATAATAAGAATACCCTAATATTGGGAAGACATCTTCTGCATTGTTATTGGAAATAACCCTCTCTACAGCTATATTCTTGCTATTAATGAATTCAGTAGCTGTTTCATTATCCACCCCCAAAGAACTAAGTATTGCATTAGATTCTGCTTTAGCTTGGGATGCTTTGATTAAACAAAGTTCATAGTTCTCATTCTCATAAGAATCTCTACTAAGTGTAATCTTCTCTTTAATCTGTTCAGTAATTACTGGGCTTAGAAATAAGTTGACATACTGATTTCTTTCCTCAGCCTCACTAATCTTGTTTAAACAAGAAGACTTTAATTTTTCTTGATCTATCTCTATTTTTTTTCCATTCATTGAGAAAAATTGCATCCATGAAAGTGCTGAGAAAAATCTCTCTTCCGCATAGGCCAAAGTATAATATCTCCCTTCTGTATTATTATCCTGACTATCTTCAGCATACTCTTTGATTTGCTCATCTACATCATTTAGTCTTTCTTTAACAATCATCAAGGTTTGCAGATTGGCGATTGTTTCTATCTTTTCTTGATCTAGTTTGGTGTTTAACGTTTGAAGTTTTTGGTTTAATAGAGAGAATTGTAGGTCAATTTCTTTAATTGAGGGTAATTTATTGGAAAAATATTGTTCTTTAAGAATAATATTATTGCTAAAACAGAAACTTGCCGCAGAATAATAATCTTTTCTTTTTACTGCCTCATTTGACAAATTTTCTTTTTCTAAAGATATATTGATTATAGACTCGTTTAATTGAATTTTTGCTTGGGTGATTTCTTCTTTGATCTGTTTAGTTCTTTGACAAAGAGCTTGTTGTAAGCCCTTCATGATTTCATTATATTCTGGATTTATTACAATGGTGTTATTTTGCTGATTAATTTTTTTGCCAGTAAGTTGATACACAATTTCATCAATGTCCATTACTTCAACAACTTCCAAACTTAAATTTTCATTACCATACGCAATTAAATTTAATTCACTTTCATTCTCTTCTAACTTTACTTTACTATTTCCCTTAGCAATCAATACTTTCTTAACTCCTGCCTTGGATGCAGCCTCTAATTTTTCTTTAACCCCTCCTACCGGCCCAATAATGCCTCCAGAGTTAATAGTTCCGGTGATAGCAATTTCTTCAGTATATTCAAGATCCATAACTGCGATAGTTGTTAAGGCACTTACTGCTGCTCCAGCACTTGGTCCGCCGATAATGCTTGATCTTGATTTAATTGTGTAAATAAAATCGTATCTTTCACAATCTAACTTAAAGTGATTACAAGCAATTTCTTTAGCAAATCTAGTTGAAATTTGTGTGTCTAATTTTGTAAGGGGGTAAGTATCTAAAAAAACTCTTCCTGACCCTTCTTTAAGTTCTAAGAACAAGTCTGCGTCACTGCCAATATATAGTTCACCACTTTCTTGTACAGCCAACAATTTAAGATGATATGGTTGTTCCACTACTGCAAGTGCCGAAAATGAAGCTGCCAACATAATTGTACTAAGTACTAACAACTGAATTAACCACTTTTTTTTCATAGTTTAAGTAGAATACTTATTGTTATTAAAACTTACGATTACTACTCCTTCTTTAGCATTTACCATAAGTTTTTATAATCTCTAAATAACCGTAACCCATTCAGAACAACCGTTTATAATTATCTAAATGGGAAAAATAAAAAAGAGGGTAAAGATTGGTTTGGCTTTAGGTGGTGGTTCAGCTAGAGGGTTTGCTCACATTGGAGTTCTGAAAGTTTTGCATAAAAACAAGATTTATCCTGATTATATCGCTGGAACTTCTGCTGGTTCTATGGTCGGAGCGTTTTATGCTGCTGGTCATACTCCAGAAGAGATTGAAGAAATTGCTACAAAGACTGATTGGAAGAAAATTTTAGACTTTACTCTTCCTAAACATGGTTTGCTTGCAGGTCAATTAATAGAGAAAAAGATTCGTAAGATTGTTGGTGGGAGAAAGTTTTCTGAGCTGAACATACCTTTAAGGGTTGTTGCTTATAATCTTGACGAGCACAAGAAGATTGTTCTTTGTGAAGGAGATGTGGCTAAGGCTGTACGGGCTTCTTCTTCAATTCCAGGAGTATTTACTCCAACTATTATTGGAAAATTTCGCTACGTTGACGGTGGCTTAGTTGATCCTACTCCGTTTGATGTTGTTAGAGATATGGGGGCAAACTTTATCATTGCTGTTGACTTGTTACATCCTGAGAAAACATCTGTTACGGGACCCATTGTTAAGGACAGTAATTTTACCAAAGACTTTACAACAGCTTTTATTGATCAAGGATTATTAAACATTAAGAAGTACATTTTTCCTAAACATTGGCCAAAGTTTCTTCGTGCAATTTTTTCATGGATATTTGATAAATTATTATATCCTGCGAAAGTATTGAGAATAATGTCTCAAAAAGAATTACCTCCTATTGCTAAAGTTGTTAACGAATCAATGGATGTGTTAATGAACAATTTGGCTAGAGAGAGGTTAAATTGCGCTAAGGTAGATTTGAAGATAACACCAAGTTTTGGTCGTTTAGATTGGGCTAATATGGATCAAGCCAAACAGTTTATTCAAATCGGAGAAAATGAAATGAACAAAAACTTGCCTTTGTTAAAAAAGAAACTTAATCTTAAGAGGTTTTAACATCTCGCATATTTTCATATTTAACATGTACTTTCTTCCCGGTCTTAATGTTTTGTAATAAAATATCTTTGACCATTTGTTTAACCTCAAACTCCTCTCCCTGATAAATAACTGTACTTCCTTTTGCGAAGGAAATGCCTCTATACAACACAGTGACTCTATGAACTTCTCTATCTTTCTTTACTCCCCACAAACTGGATGTGATCAAACATTGTCCACCAAACTTTAACTGTAAAGATTTTCCTAACTTTTTCGTTGAGCTAATATCTGAAAGATAATAATCAAACCCATTTTTTAACGTTACAACCTTAGCCACTTTAACCTTTAAACGATAAATTTCTTCTTCCGCATAATCAACAACCTCTTGAGAAACTTCTCTTAATTGCAGGACTGCTTCAAAGTATAAATCGTGCCTGTTACTGGTGGGGGAGTTTGCTTGTGCCATTATTTATTACCATCATTTATTACCATTAGTTGAATGAATTCATACATATCTGTTTTGGCCTATTTTAATCTTTTGTTAATTGAACAACATCACTTGGTTCATCTTTCGCAGTAATTTTATAATCACTTGACTTAACAAGTTCTTTAGAAAATTCTTTAACTTCCTCCCAAGTTGGCACATTTTCTTCTTTTAAACGTTTTCTAGAATGGCCCATAAAAGCATATCCTTTAACCTCAATGTGGGTTGGCCGCATTAGTTCTATAAATGGTACAAAGTTCGTGGCTTTATCCATATTAAAACCTTTTACGGCAGTAATCCTCAGAATTGTTCTCGTTTTATTCTTAATAGTAGAGAGATATTTCATACTTTCAGTTACATTATTCCATGTGTCTTTCGCAACAGGTATGTTAAATTGTTTATGACTTTCTTCGTCAAAAGCTTCTAAAGATAAATAAATGTTGGTTGGAAAATGTTTACTTTCCTTACCAATTTTCTTTAACATCTCTGGAACTGTTCCACTAGTAACTAAAAACACAGTTCTAAAGTTAAAGTCATCAAAAAAAGAGTCGATTAATAAGTGCAGTTTTGGGTACATGCATGGCTCTCCAGTTAAAGAAATAGCGGCATGATCTGGTATAAGGTAAGAATTAAACTTTAGTATGTCAACTTGGTCGTATCCTTTAAACCCCATTAAAAGTTTTTTTCTTTCTTCAATACACCTCTGAATAATCTCTTTTGGTTCGTCGGCGTCTCCTTCCCATTTCTCTGAGAAAACAGATGTGTCTCTCCAACAATGTAAACATCTTTGATTACAAGTTATTGCTGGAGACATTTCTAAACAGTTCACACAATGTACATCATAAAAATGTTCTTTGTAACAAACCTTATCTTTATTTCGAATCCTTTCTTTAGTCCAAAAACAGATCTTTACTGCTGAATGTTCTCCTACAAGACGATATTGTTGTTTGTACAATCTTTCTTTTTGAATATCTGTAAGCATAAATCCTTATTTTTAAAGCGGTTTTAAAAAGTTATTGTAAATAATCACCGTGTTGATTTAATTTGATTAAAGTTATCTTGTAGAAATTAATTTTTGATGTGATTTGTACACGTCTGCTGCAATTAAACTAGCACTTGCAGGAATATATTCGATAGCTAAAGTGGGGTCCTGTGGTACTGTATCTAAGCATACAACCATATCTATACTTCCGCGGTCGTTTGCTCTTTGATATTGTGGTGGCATTGTTACAGCATGACTTGTCCAAACCTCAACTCTCGTTGCTCCAAGTTTCTTTAAAATAGTGGCAACCTTTCCAGCAGTTCCACCAGTAGCATACATATCATCAATGATTATATATGTTCCTTCAGGATCAATATTTTGATTATTGATTCTACTAAATGGTTTAAATTGTGCTAAAGAAACTTCGTAAGATACTCGGTCTTTATCAAAATAAGCTAATCTTGCATAAAGTTCTTCCGGTGACAATTCAGGGAAACCTCTTTCTGTAAAATTTTCAGTTCTCTTTTCTGTACCATCATCAACTGAAACAACATAAAGATGGTTTGAATTTTCTTGCTTAAGTGCTTGGAATCTTTCTTGAAATGGGCGAGTTTCTTGCATTACGGTTCTTGCTCTATCCCCAGTAAGGCCCAATTTATATGGATTAATTGCCCTGGTGGATTGAAAAGGGTTAATGGCATGAAAATCAATTCCTAATTCTTCTGCAATCTGTGCAGCCTTCATAGAATGTGGGTCTATTGTTAGCAAACAATCCAGCCCATCTCCCTTGTAATCCTTAAGTGTCCTTCTTAATGAATCAAATTGGAAGAACCCGCGTTCTTCATATTTTTCTATACTATGTGATCGAACATAAGACAAGTATGGTACTACTAATGTTCTTTGAAGTGTGTCAACGCGTGCAACAACGTCTAGAAATCCTCTGATTGTCATGATGTGATCATTAACAGAAACTATCTGTGAGCTTCCTGGTGAAACTAATCTGTTTGGGGTTAATAAATGCTCTACTAAAACTACATGTTTTCCTCGAACGACATCCTTTAACTCATTTCTTCCAATGTCTACTTGTACTTCTACATCTCCAAAGTAATCTCCCACTAATGGATGTCGGTTGTCTTTACGGCTATCCTTGCCAATTTCAGAACGTCTAGAACTCCTTAGCATCTCTATATCATTTTGTAAGCCGTAATCTGCTCTTAATATTTCAAAAATTTTTTCAGTTAATGAGGCTGTTTCCTGTCCAGAACAAGGTATTAATAAAAGTTTAGGGGTTCTTGCACTCATTTTTTCTTTACCTAGCAACCATAGTTAAATATTTTTCTTTAGTTCTGTGTGTATTTAAGTTATTCTTTCTTGAAATAGTTATTTTGTAATATTAGCAAAAACCTTATAAAATAAGTATTATATTTTACTTCTTATGGATTTAACAAAAGAAGATTTGGTTATATTGAAATTGTTGATAGAGAAAGAGCTTGAAGAAGTTAAGAAAGAAGGGCAGAATTTGGTAATTGCCAACTCTCCTTTTTTGAATAAAGAAGTTTTAGATGATTCTGATCTTGACTTTTTAAAATCAGAAGCTAAATATCAACAATATCTAGAAGAATTATTACAAAGATTATAATTTTTCAAAAATGGAAAAAGAAGAAAGAATGAAGGAGTTGTACATGCAGTTCCAAATGCTTAACCAGCAGATGGAACAAGTTTCACAACATTTAGAAATGCTGACGCAGCAGAACGCAGAATTAGATATATCTATTAATGCTATTAGCGAATTAAACACCGTAAAACCGGGAAATGAGTTTCTAGCCCCTGTTGCAGATGGTATCTTTCTTAAAGGAGAGATAAAAGAAACAGATAAACTAATTGTTAATGTTGGTTCTAATACTACGGTGGAAAGAACAATTCCAGAAGTAATAACACTATTAGAAAAACAGAAAAATGAGTTAGGTGAAAGAATGAAAGAAGCAGATGCTTTTATGCAAGAATTAAGTAAAGAAGCGATGCGTATTTACAAAGTAGTCGAGGAAAAATCTGAATAAAATGTTTGGCAAATTAAAAGAAAAACTAAAGCAGTCCTTATCAATATTTTCTAAGAAAGCTGAAGAAGAAGCTGAAGTAAAGGAGATTACTGTAGAAAAAGTAGTTGAAAAATCACCAAAATCCTCTAAAGTTGAAGTAAGGGAAAAGGTTATAGGAGAACGAAAAGTAGAAGTTAAACAAGAACTTCCACAAAAAGGAAAAAAAGATATTATCACCAAGATTAAAGAAGTTCCAAAAGAAAAAGAGAAAGAAAAAGAGAAAGAGAAAAAACCAGTTATTGAAGAGAAAATATTTGCACCAGTAAAACCTGTTATCAAAAAAGAAGTTAAAGAAACGGCTGAAGAAAAAGCTGAAGAATTTATAACAAAAGAACAGAAGCCAGAAGAAAGGAAAAAATTATTTGGTTTATTTAAAAGAAAAGAAAAACCCGTAGAAAC
>Ga0210006_1001444_pt1 | contig 16494 bp, 12 predicted proteins | sample CryGey02umfilter_2_FD_185452 | JGI IMG/M metagenome (GOLD analysis project Ga0210006, IMG submission 185452) | Groundwater microbial communities from aquifer in Utah, USA - Crystal Geyser 4/10/14 0.2 um filter (SPAdes) (version 3) | ecosystem: Environmental > Aquatic > Deep subsurface >... | reverse complement strand
CGAGACCGTAATAAAGAATTACGTAAAAAACCAAGGAAAAACGTATCAAGAGATACATCGTGAAAAGCAGCTTAAACTACTTATGTAAGTGATGAGACCCCGTCAGCTTGCTGCGGGGTAATTCATTAATTTAGGTAATTAGTGGGAAACGTAACCAAAATAGATATTCATAAACTCTTTAAACAAGTTTTCATTTCTGTGATTATATCGGTATTCTACTTCCTTAAGATACATGGAAAAATGATATTTGGAAACACCTCGGTAGTTGTATAAAATATGTTTGGCATAACTCCAAAATCCTTCAATACCGTTAATATGATTTTTGCCCCGGTAAGCAAATGCTTTGCTGTGGTTGATTCTGTGGTGTTTTCCCAAACGTTTCAAAGAATTGTAGCTTCGAAACGTATCCGTATAGTAGACCGATCCTTTTCTCGTATGCTTTCTAATATGAGCCATCAGTTCATCAGCAGTGACTTGTTCCACGACCTTGGTATATACCTTGCCATTTCGCTCAAGAAGGCCAAAAACAATGCTTTTTCCGCTTGCACCGCGACCACGCTTGCCTTTGCGTCTTCCCTCAAAATACGCTTCGTCGATTTCAATATCTCCTTTGAGTTTGCCCGCCTCAAGCTCTGCCACATGATAGATCGCTTCACGCATACGTTGATAGACGCGAGTCACAGCTTGGTAGTCAACAGCAAGGTCAGTTGCTACACGATAGGCAGGCTGCTGCTGGTAAAAGCCAGTGAGAATCGCAATCTCACGACGCAATTGCTTCAAAGATTTTTGTTTTTCACATCCTTTTTTCAGACATTTCACATATCCTCTTTTGGTCTTACATACTTTAAAAGAACCGCAGAAAATACACTTTCTACCCCTCAAAAAGTTGGCCGCACAATTGAAAACGTTCTTTTTTTGCATAACCTAGCTGTATATTAACATATGCTAGGTTACTTTTCCCACTAATTACCTTAATTTATTACAACTCAACACTCACTTCTTTTGTATCAATCGATTCACTACCACCTTTTCCTATTGTTTTTGCGATCAGTGTCCATGTGCCAGATTCTGGTGGTGTCGATTGCCATGTGACAGCGATGCTGTTGTTGAAGTCAAGTGTTGAAAAGTCTGTAATAGTACTGATTAGTATTGTTTGATTTCCTTTTGTTGCGCTCACCTCTACCCGTGCAATTTCTTCGCGCTTGAATACATTCAAAAGAAACACGCGTGGAAAATCAAATGTACTGAGTGCATCTGATCCTGGATTCCAAGTCACGCTTGGTGGTTCGTTTCCGACATTTGCGAGCGTGAATGGTACTTCTTTTGTGAGTTTATTTCCTACGTCATCTTCTACCTGAATGATAAGAAGATGTGTTCCTTCTGACAACCCTTGCGCATAGTAGTGAAGATTGAATGGATGTTCTCTAACAACACCGACATAGACACCATCGAGTTGATATGTCACTTTTGTGACACCACGTGGTGCACTCACTCGGATATCTGTATCAATCTGTCGTGAGTGAATAGTGGTGCTCGGTGCGGGATAGACTACTTCAAGTGATGGAATCAGTGCGAGCGAGTGAGTATCATCATATTCAGTAGGAGGTTCTTCGAAACTCAGATGCCAATCTGGATCTTCTGTTTGTTTTCGTACAATCCAATCTTGAATTGCTTGTTCCCAAATAGCATATTGTGGATCCGTGCTTGGGTCTTCTGGTGCAGGTCCTTGTGGATCATCTTTATTTACATAGTGAAGAATAGAATGTGGTTGGATAAATGTTTTTTCTACGATGTATTGTTCTGGGGTTGAACTCGTCGCTATTCTTCCTGTGATTTCATCTACTTTGAGTGTAATGCCACCTCCTGTCGAGCCATTCAAAACAGGTTTGTCCGTTTTTATTTCTGGCAGTGGTGGAAATGATTCCACAGAACTTCCTTCGAGTGAGCGTTCCATGAATGCATGCCATATCGGTGCGGCAACGATACTACCTCCGTACCCTCTCTTCATTGCTGTGTTGTTTGTGTTTCCAGCCCAGACGCCTGCAACCAGAGATGGTGTGTATCCAACCGTCCATGCATCGACATATCCATTTGTCGTCCCTGTTTTTGCTGCTACTGACCTTCCTGATAGTGTGAGGATACCTCCAGCCCCAAACACGTATGCGCGCGCTGCATCGTCACTCAGGACGTTTGAGAGCGTATCTGTGATTTGTTTGTCCAAGACTTTTTCTCCTTTGTCTTGTTTCCATTCATACAGGGCGTCTCCATTTTTGTCTTCCACCTTCAAGATGCTGACGGGTGCATGTCGGACTCCATCGTTTGCAAACGTTGCAAATGCACCGACATGATCAATGAGGCGCACTTCTCCTCCACCGAGTACGAGTGAAAGCCCAAAGTCTCCTTCACCTAGGGTTGTATATCCAAGACGTTCTGCAAAGTCTCCTCCTTTTTTATCCCCCACTAGGTAGAGTGTTTTCACAGCTGGAATGTTGAGTGAGCCTTGGAGTGCTTGGCGCATGGTGACGGGACCATGTTCAGAGAGGTCATAGTTTTTTGGAGTGTATGATTTTCCTGATGATGCAAAATTTGTCACCACATCATAGAGAATCGTATTTGGTGTGTAGCCTTTTTCAAATGCGGCTGCATAAATAATTGGTTTGAACGAAGATCCAGGCTGACGTTTTCCTAGTGTTGCGACATTGAACTGTCCATCGATACTATCGTCATAAAAATCTTTTGAACCGACCATCGCGAGGATTTGTCCTGTTCTTGGATCCAGAGCAAGGAGTGAGGTATTGTTTGCTCCTGCTTCTGCGAGCTTTGGTGTGCCGACTTCATCTATAACCTCTTCGGCTATTTGTTGTTTTTCCCAGTCGAGTGAGGTAATGACTTTTAGTCCGCCTGTATCCACCATTTGCTCGCCGTAGTCTTCTACCAGTTTTTCTTTTACATACAACACAAAGTGTGGTGCATCGATGTTTGAATATGATACGTCGAGATTGAGTGGCTCTGCTTGTGCTGCTGTTTTTTCTGCTTCAGTAATATATCCTTCCTCATTCATTCGACGAAGCACAAAGTTTCTTCGTGCTTTCAATTTTTCTGGATCATTCAGATATGAGCTCGGTGCTTTTGGCATACCTGCGAGTGTTGCTGCTTCTGCCATAGTAAGATCTGATGCTGCTTTGCCAAAATAACTTTGCGAAGCAGATTCGACACCATAATTTGTAGAACCGTACGGAATTTCATTGAAGTAAATTTGAAGAATTTGATCTTTCGTATATATCTGTTCTAAACGAAAAGAAAGAATGACCTCTTTTAATTTTCTAGTGAGGCTTCGTTCATCTGTGAGGATAGCATTTTTTACCAGCTGTTGGGTGAGAGTCGACGTCGCTTGAATGCGTTTTCCAGGCAAAAGACCTACGAGCACTGCACGTATGATACTGAGTGGGCGCACGCCATGATGTTGATAAAACGTGGTATCTTCGGTTGCAATGACGCCATTGATAAGATTTTTCGGCAGTTCGTCGATGGTAACCAACGTTCGTTTTTGGTCTTGGAACACTTCATAGAGAATGTGTTCTCCTGTACGATCGTAGATTTTTGTACTCTGAGCGATCTGTCTGTCAGTCAGTTTGTTTGGATCTGGTAAATCTTTGCTCGCCCACGCGATAATGCCAACAGCCCCAATAAGACCAAGTATAAAAAGGATCAACAAAATTTTAAATGTTCTTTTTCCATTGCCTTTTCGAAACGGTGCTCCCCATGGGATTTTTTTTAATAGCCATCCAAGTGCTCGAAAAATGTGAATTAGGAGGATACCAACGAGGCGAAACGGAAATAATATAATACCCACCCAGTCTGTGGGATGTTTTTCTCGTGCGCGATCCATTTTTGATGGAGAGCTGGGCATTTGCTCATGTTCTTTTGATTGTTCTGGCGCTGAGGCAGATCTACCAGTGTATCCGTAGCTTCTGCGATGGTTATCCCCATTTTGCATACAGGTTGAAAATTTGCTTAATATAGCTAAAAAGTGTCGTTTTGGTGTGCTTTTTTGATGGTTTTGACCTTGACAAAAAGGCTATTTTATGATACTATTCGCCAGTCCAAAACGCAACACCTGATGGCCCTAGAAGATACTAGGGTTTTGTGTTAAAAAGGACAAGCGCATATGTTTTGTATAAACCAGACAACAATCCACGCATATCTCCAGAAAGCAATTCTCGCATTTGTCGTGGTTGCCCTCCTCATCGGAGCCTTTCCTCATGTTACCTCTGTATTTGCAGAAACTGAGCTTGGTCTCGATAAACAGGAAGATGCTGTCTTCCCTGTCAGTGATGACCGAGAGCCTACTCGTGAGATGTGGATCGTCGCAACAGCGTATTCTAGTGACCCTGCACAGACAGATGCGTCACCGTGTACGCCAGCGATGAGTTCATTTGATATGTGTACCTATTACGAAGACTACGGCATTGAGAACACTATTGCAACTAACTTTCTTCCCCTTGGGACCCAGGTAAAATTTCCTGAGCTCTATGGTGACAAGATTTTCGTTGTTCGTGATCGTATGAATGCCCGATATAATGGGACAAACCGTATCGACTTCTGGGTAGGATCAGAACATCCAACGTCACGTGATATTATTGCAACTGCAAAAAATAAAGCTCGTGGATTTGGTGTGAAGCAGGTGAAGATGGAGATCTACTCTAGATAAAGCTTCGCTTCACGTAACACGGAGCACATAACACGTAACAAATAAAAAACACACTTCGGGAACGGAGTGTGTTTTTTTGAATTGCGTCTAACTAGTTTTTATCTAAACTTTCGTATGGAAAGTATACCTAAAATAGCACGAAATATAAACAAAATTTGTTTAGTGTTACATGCTACATGATTCGTGAAAGAGAGGTACCGGTGGGAATCGAACCCGCGATAAAGGTTTTGCAGACCTCTGCCTTACCACTTGGCTACGGTACCATGTAAATGTCGTAGACAGAGGATAGCACAAAAAGATGTTCTTTTCAAGGGAAGAAAAAGCCAACGCAGTAGCGTTGGCTTTTTTTGTCGTGGTGTACAAGTCTTTTATTCTATTATCATACTATCGAGAAAGTCTGTGTAAACTTTCTCATATTGCAATGCGCCTTCTGGTGTAGCCGTTAATGTGATTATATAGCCTTCATGTTCTGTTCTTAAGAAGGTCTGTTCGAGTTGCATAACTGCTCCATCGAGATATTCTGTTGTTTGGAATGATATCGTGATTGCTTGATATCCGCTCACTTCTCGTTTTGTTTGTGATACCAGTTTGTATCCTTGGTATGTTTCTATTCCTTGCAATGCCGAGGCTGCAAATTCATCGTAGGTCATTTCTTTTTCCCCTGGTGCAAATTCAAATCGGGAAATATTAATATTTTCTTGAAAAGGATCTACTTCTGTCGTTGGAGAGTAGAATTGAGTAAGAATTCTAGGATCATGGTCTTTGTTTTCTGTCCAATCTTGTGCAATATCACCGTGGAGAGAAAAAGAAACACCCTCTGCCGTATTGCCGGTAGATGAAAATTCTGTTTGTGGAGTAAGATCTACTACTGTATTAACGGATGTTTCTGTCGTACATCCTGTGAGGAATGTTGCCGCGACAAGGAGTGCCGAGAAAGATCCTATATGAAATTTTTGCATAACATTTTATATAAATAATAGTTCGTATTATAAGGAAATAGAGATACTTTTTCAAGTAAGTGTGTATATTATTGCATCCCGTTGTTTTTTTATCTCTGCATGCTACAATGGTGATACTATGTCAAAAGTAAAAAAAGAAACATACGTCATTATCGATGGTCACGCCGTCATCCACCGAGCATATCATGCCTTGCCACCGATGAGTGCAAAGGACGGCAGTAGTGTCAACGCGGTCTATGGCTTTGCGCTCATGCTCCTCAAAACGATTCAGGATCTTCAGCCTACCTATATAGCGGTGAGTTTTGATGTCGCTGGTGGTACTTTTCGAGATACTATATATGCAGAGTATAAAGCGACACGTGAAAAGGCAGATGATGACCTGTATGCGCAAATTCCTCTTGTCTACGAACTGGTAGAAGCGTTTGGGCTTCCTATCTATACAAAAGAGGGATTTGAAGCAGATGATGTGATAGGAACGATTGCAGAAAAAAATAAAAAACATGACAACCTCACTACTATTATTGTTACTGGTGACAAAGACTTGCTTCAGCTCGTTGATGACGATGTGACAGAAGTATACTTGCTCAAAAAAGGCATGTCGGATTTTGAATTGTATAATGAAGCAAAAGTATTGGAAAAGTTTTCATTTGGACCAGATCGTATCGTTGATTACAAAGCACTGCGTGGTGATGCCTCAGATAATATTCCTGGTGTGAAAGGTGTCGGCGAAAAAACTGCGACGACACTGATTACAGAAATTGGAGGAATTGAGGAAATCTATAAAGAAATTAAAAATTCAAAATCACAAATTCAAAACAAAATTTCCACTTCTATTTTAAAAAAACTAGAGGAAGGAGAAGAAAGTGCGAAGATGAGTTTTGAACTCGCAACGATCAGGCGTGATGTACCAGATATTTCTCCCATCCTTAGTGATGCCAAAACTGAAACATTTAATAGAGATGCCTTGATAGAAGTATTTCGAAAGTTTGAATTTTATTCGCTCTTGAAGCGTATCCCAGGTGAAGAACAGAAAGACGCCCAGAAAACCATAAAACAAAAAAACAAGAAATCTTCTAAAAAGATTTTATTGGTGGAAAGTAAATCGTTCGATGTGTTTTTGAAAGAGATCATGCAAGAAACGACATTTGCATGCAAAGCACTTTTGTCACATGATGATGTTCTTACTGCGGACTTGCTCGGATTTGTGTTTGTGTCAGACCACGTGAATGCCTTTGTTGACTTCAAAAAACTTTCAGACAAAGAACAGAAACACGTATTTGATATTTTTCAAAACCAGAAAGCAATAATTGTCGGTCATGATTTGAAACAACTTGTAAAAGTCCTCTTCACCCAATTACCCAATTACCCAATTGCCCCACTTTTTGACATCATGATCGCCTCATATCTTCTCAACTCTAGCACGCGTGCCCACGATGTTCAGCAGATCGTGCTTCGAGAACTGGGGGAAGAAATGACCACGAGTGATTCGCAAGGAAGTCTTTTTGGTGTGGATCCTCAGGTCGTGGCAGATGAACTGGATGCTATTTTTCGCGTTGCTGACAAATACAAATCAGCCTTCTCAAAAGAAGACTCAACAGTTTTTTCTACGATAGAGATGCCTCTCATTCCTGTGCTTGCCGATATGGAACTCGTGGGTGTTGCGATTGACGCTGACATGCTTGGAAGACTTTCAAAAGATGCACACAGTGCAATCAAAAAATTGGAAACAAAAATTTACAAAGAAGCTGGGGAAGAATTTAATGTTTCTTCATCGGTACAACTTCGAGATGTTTTGTTTGAAACACTTGCATTACCAACAGACATGATCAAAAAAAGAAAGACCGGGTATTCTACCGCAGCAAGTGAGCTTGAAAAACTTCGTGAGTATCATGATATTATTCCACTCATCGAAGAATATCGAGAAATAGAAAAATTGCGCAACACATATATAGATGTACTGCCAAGACTTCTCAATAAAAAAACTAGGCGCATTCATACGAGTTTCAATCAAGCGGTTGCCACAACTGGACGCCTCAGTTCTTCTGATCCAAATTTGCAAAATATTCCTATTCGCACTGACCTCGGCAAAGAAGTGCGTAATGCATTTGTTGCAGCAGATGGGTATACACTCGTTGCTGCTGATTATTCTCAGATCGAATTGCGCATCGTTGCGCATCTTGCAAAAGATAAAACACTCATCGATATTTTTCAGAACGGCGAAGATGTCCATACTGCGACTGCTGCTGTGATTCAAGATGTCCCAATTGAAGATGTCACAAAAGAAATGCGACGGAAAGCAAAAGCGGTCAATTTTGGCGTCTTGTATGGCATGGGGGCGTTTGGTCTTGCGTCGAGAACTGGCATCACCCAATCTGAAGCAAAAGTATTTATCGAAAAATATTTCGAACGATTTGCTGGCGTCGCGACGTATCTCGAAGAGATATTGAAACAAGCAAAAAAGGTCGGCTATGTAGAAACACTGTATGGACGTCGTAGATATATTCCAGAATTATCATCGAGGAATTACCAAGTCCGAAATAGTGGCGAGCGTATGGCGATCAATATGCCAGTGCAGGGGACGGCTGCGGATATGATGAAACTTACCATGATTGCTGTTCATCAAAAACTTGAGCATCGAGATGACGTCCACATGCTACTGCAAGTTCACGATGAACTTGTCCTTGAAGTACAAAAAGGGAAAGAAAAAGAAATTGGAGAGCTTTTACAAAAAGAAATGGCAGATGTATTGAAACTTGATGTGCCAGTTATTGTTGATGTCCATAGTGGACAGCGCTGGGGAGAATTAAAATAACAATTTTTAAACAAAAAAACATCCGCAATAATATGGATGTTTTTTTTAGTCCTAATTGTTGTTATTCCTTCTCTTTCATCAATTGCCAATCGCCACCACCGAGAAGCATGAGTGCGAGTGTACTACCAAGAAGTGCGACAGGTGCCATCATTTGACCAAATGGACCAGGTATATGCACTGTAAAGATCGCAATGACCATGACAAATGCAAGTAAGAGCGCTGCATGGCGCAGGAATATTCCGAGAATAACCGCAATACCACCAAGGAATTCAGTAAGTGCGAGAATCCATGCAAAGAATCCTGCTACAGGAAACCCAATACCTGCAAGCATGCCAGTTACCGTATCTAGGCCATTGAGTTTGCCCCAGCCTTGTACAATAAAGATGAGCCCTACTGAGAGGCGGAGGAGAAAGAACCCGAGGTTTTTCTTTTTTGCTGCGTTCATCATATGATGTATATGTGATTATATTAGTATGAAATAATGATAACACACAATGAGTACTTCTGTAAGTGGTATGGAATCTTTATATACGTTCATCAATATTTGCTGTGTCGACGGAAATGACATCACGCACTCCAAAGCTATGTATCGTCCAGTCAAAAACAATACGTATCTTTCTTAAAACTCCTGGCATAAAGAGAACATACACGGTACGACGAATCCACCATGCCAATTTTCCAAACAATATAAATGGTCCAATCTGCGCCACCCCATACCAATCTCCAACAGGCATGAGTTGTCCTTTTGAGTGAAAACGAAAGGGTGATGTTTTTTTCTTTTGTACTATGCGAGATATGCGTGTTGCAACATAGCGTCCTTCATGATACGCCAATTCTGCAAGTTGGGGGTAGGAGACGTTTGTTTTTTGATCAACAGAATTTGCAATGTCTCCAATTGCGTATGTATCGGGATAGTCTATCATGTGAAGATTCTCTGTGACATTGATTCTTCCTCGTTCATTCGTGCCAGTATTCATGTATGTATCACCAAGTGTTTCAAATCCCGCTGTCCAAATGGTGATGTCACTGTTCACTGTTGTGTCGTCATTGAGTTCGATAGTTTTTTTTTTCACTTTAGTGACATGTATGTTGGTTGTGATGGTAACACCTTGTTGTTCTAACCGTTGACACACTTTGTGTTGAATTTTTTTTGACATGTGTGGCAGGATGTTGTTACCAGATTGAAAAATACGTATATCCAATTGTTTTGATGGGTATAATTTTTTTAAATCTTTTTTTGCAAGATCTGCGTATTGGCCTGCAACTTCTACACCAGTATATCCGCCACCCACTATGTTTATTGACACAGGTTCATTTCCGCATGTTTCTAGCGTATGTATAAATTGATGCTTTAGTCGCATCGCACCGTCGAGTGTGCGGACATGCTCGGAATATTCTTTTGCACCTGGTGTGTTGAAAAAATTAGTTGTGCTCCCTAGTGCGATAATGCATATATTGTAGGAAAACGTGCCCCGTGTTGTTTTGACGGTTTTTTTCTCTGGATAAATTTTTTCAACCCCTGCTTTGAAAAATGTATGTGGAGTACCCGCAACAAGCGCTCTGAGAGGAATAGCACAGTGTGTTGGCTCGATAGAACCTGTTGCTGCTTCGTGCAGCATCGGGACAAAGGTAAAGTAATTATTTTTGTCGATGATAGTAATATGCCGACCTGAATGTTTTTTTTTCAGTAGTGGTGAGAGGACTCGAAATGCTTCGTAGCCTCCTATACCTGCACCAAGGATAAGAATATCTGCTCCCATATGTTGTTTCATAACTGTGTATGTAATTAAAGCTACGGATCGTAGTATACGTTGTTTTTTTATTTTGGCATACACACATATCCAAACAAAAGTTGCTTCTTCGTGCCGTACGTACTACAATGCACCAGGATACTACATAGTATATGATTATATTCATCTACGGCAAAGACACCTATCGAAGCAAACAGTATCTCCATAAAATGATGGAGAAATTTCGTGTTGAGCGAGATCCGCAAGGAATGAATATTGTGCGTGTGGATTGCGAGACAACGAAAGAAAATATCATGCAGCAGGTTTTGATAGGACCTTTTTTGGCGGAAAAACGTATGGTGGTACTTGAAGGCTTGCTTTCAACAAAGCTGGCTGTTGTACAGGAAGCTTTGCTTTCTCGTATTGAGGAAAAGACTATTCCACAGGATATCATCCTGATCTTCTCAGAATCTATTGATAAGCCAAAAACAAAAGTTGCCAAGGCACTTTTTGATCGGTTGACAAAGGAACAATTTGTTCAGCATTTTGAAGAACTTAGTGGATCACAGCTTACCGGTTGGATTCTTGCAGAAGTAAAGGATCGTGATGGAGAAATAGAAAGAGATGCGGCACACATCCTTGCATATACCATAGGGAATGATATGTGGAAGCTTTCGGGGATTCTTGATCAGCTTGTGAGTTATTCAGTGGAAAGAAACATAACGAGTACTGACGTATCTTTTTTTGTAGAAGAAAAAATAGATGATAATATTTTTACGCTTGTCGATGCTATGGTCCAAAAGCAAACAGCAAAAGTATTCAAACTTATTCAGGATCAATATAGAGCTGGCAATGATGCCGGATACATTTTTGCTATGATCGTACGACAATATCGTATTTTGCTTGAGTTACGTGATGTCTATGATAGGGGAGAAGATATCCAAAGTGCACATTTAGCAAAAGAACTTGGACTTCATCCGTTTGTTATCAAAAAAAGTATACCTATGGTAAAGCGGTATTCCATGAAAGAGCTCATGCTTATCCATACAGCTCTTCTTGATCTTGACATGCATACAAAAACTGGTGTAGGTGACCAGTCTTTCTTGCTTGATATGTTTGTTGCCAACCTGGTAACGTAATTTTCTCGTCTTTCAATATAAAAAAATCGCCATATTGGCGATTTTTTCGATGTTGCAGAAGTTACTTTGTAGTAATTTTGTTTGCAAATTTTGCCAGTCGAGAAAGTTTGCGAGAAGCCGTGTTTTTTTTGATAACACCTTTTTTTGCAGCCTTAGCAAGTTTTTTTTGTGCTTCCTTGATCTGATCTACAGCAACGCTGCCGGCTACGATAGTTTTCTTTGCAGCTTTGACTGCTTCCTTGTATGCATTTTTGACAACAAGGTTTCGTGCTGCTCGTTTTTGATCTTGTCGGAGTGATTTTTTTGCACTATCTTTATTTGGCATAGATAATATGTAAGTATTGATTGTATTGGGAGAGATATGAGGCGAGAGCACCCTATCACAACCCATGCTTGAGAAGTGCCCGCAGTATACTAGACCTGCTCTGTTTTGTCAATGTTATGCTCTGTCCGAGATGATGTTCCTGTGAGGATAAGTAGTGTTCCTAGGACAATCATGATATCTGCAATATTGAGGACAGCGGTAAATACTCTAAAATAGTCAATGGTAATGCCAAAGAGGATGCGGTCAATCAGGTTTGATATGGCCCCAAAAAATATGAAACTTGCTCCAAAGACTTGGTATATAGAACGTTGACCTATTTTTCCTATATACACGAAAAGTCCTATGAGGATCAATGGTGTACCTATGATGAGGACTGCATTTGGGAAGGGAAACGAGAAGGCAATGCCTGGATTTGCTAAGTATTCCCAGCCAAGCCATGGTTTTACTAGGTATACTGCAGTTGATGGCTTCCCGTGAGCTATAAATTTCAATATCTGGTCAAGACAAAAGAAAAAGCCACCTGTTAAAAGTGGCATAAGATGGCTTTTTCGTAGATGCATACGTAAAATAACGAGTTTAGAGTTCGTCTGTAAGTGCTTTTTTGCAGTCAACGCAAGATCCTGATGTCGGGCGTGCGAGGAGTCGCTTTTCATCAATGGCTTTATCGCAATACTTACAGATACCATATGTTCCTGCTTCGATGCGTTCGATTGATTTATGAACGTCACGAAGGGACTTTTCTAGGGCGATTTCGAGTGATTTATTTGTAGTATAGTCGGCAACTTCACGAGCATTTTCATCAGGTTCGTCACCATATTCTGGGAATGCTGCGTCATAGTCGTCTGAGGCATGTGGATTTTGTTTCGTAAATTTGCTTAGTTCAGTATCAAGTTTGTTTTTTTCTGTCAAAAGCACGGCCTTGACCTGGTCTAAAAATGTGTTTGTAAATGTACTTTGCTTAGTCATATATGTAATTTATGCACGGAGTATAGCGTATCTTTCCTTTCTTTGCAAGAGAACGGGGTAATTAAAAAAGGGCCTCAGCCCCATAATGTTAATTATTTTGGGCGGGCCCTTGGTGTGGAAGAACCTGTAGCTGCTTACCTAGACGAGGCAGATGTGAAAAACTTCACAGCTCTCTCGTCTAGATGTTGCAATGCCGATCAGGCTCATATACCCGTCCACCGCTCTTGTAGGGTGTTGGGTCCCAACGCACGGCCGAAGCACGATACGCATAGCGGGACTCACCGAAGTGAGGAGTGGAGGGGAATACTCTACTGAGAAATTTTCTCAGCAATGTACTCAGTTTGTGTAAAGAGCGATCTTTTTGTATCCCGACTGTCGGGGTACTTGGAACAAATCTGTTTTCACTATACACTATTTTTTGTGTTTTGTCAAGTGTTCTGGGTGTTTTTGGCTAATGTTAGCACAAAAATGATTGTTTTTCAGGTGTTTTTTAGCACTTTTTAGTATAATATAGTCTATACTTTTGTACTTTTTTGGCTACTTTTCCACAGAAATACGCACTTTCCCACACACTTATCCACAATGTATAGAAAAACGTATACAAAAAATGTGCATAGATGGGGATAAAATTGTGGATGAATGTGGGGAAATGGGGGTAACTTTTTCATAGAATATGGATAGTTATTATAGATTTGTCTATACAAAGTAATCAACATTTGAATTTAAAATAACAAAAATTAGTCTATACGTGGACTAATTTTTGTTCTTCCAGACGTGTACATAGGGTGGTGAACGTGAGTGCACGTGTCCTTCTTTAAACTGTGGAAAGTATCCGTCCGTTCATCAGAATCTTCTTGAATGACAAATATCGCAAATTAGCAGAAATTTTCTTTTTTGTGAATACTCGTCTCAACGTTTCACACATTGACGCTTGTGTCTTACTCATATACATTTGAGAGAGAAAGAAACACGCCTTAGTGCGTGTATTATCCCCCTTCGCAATAAACATATTTGAGCTAGTTAGGTGGTTTTCCCCACATCTATTTTCCTAGAAGTAATCAGTTGGATGCTTCGGGGGATGAAACCGTATATAATTTATTGGTGTGTTCACTATCTATATGAAAGCATCTGACTTATTTATCAAAGCATTAGAAAATGAAGGAGTAGAATATATTTTTGGCGTTCCGGGGGAAGAGAATTTGGATTTTGTAGAATCGCTCAGGATATCTTCTATTCGCCTTATTGTGACGCGCCACGAACAAGTCGCCGGATTTATGGCAGCGACGTACGGACGTCTGACTGGGAAGCCTGGTGTGTGTCTCTCTACACTTGGTCCTGGGGCAACCAATCTGGTGACAGCTGCTGCGTATGCAACCCTGGGTGGCATGCCAATGCTCATGATCACTGGGCAAAAGCCTATCCTGAGTAGCAAGCAAGGACATTTTCAGATTATTGATATTGTGAACCTTATGAAGCCGGTTACCAAGTATGCGACGCAGATCGTGAGCGCAAAGACGATACCTGCTCGCGTGCGTGAAGCATTTCGTATCGCAGTAGCTGAACGACCAGGAGCGGTACATCTGGAACTTCCAGAAGATATTGCTGCACACGAGGTGTCGGATGATTCTCATGTTTTTCCTATCGATACGATTCGTCGCCCAGCTGCAGAAGAAAAAGCCGTCGCGCGTGCAGTAGAAATGATCCTTGCTGCAAAGCGACCACTGATTCTTGTTGGGGCTGGTGCAAATAGAAAACTTGTATCAAAAGCACTGACTGCATTTGTTGATGATGTAAACATTCCCTTTTTTACTACGCAGATGGGAAAGGGTGTGATTGATGAACGGCATCCTTTGTATATGGGTACCGCTGCTCTTTCGAGTAATGATTATGTGCATTGTGCTATTGAACAGTCAGATTTGATAATCAACGTTGGACACGATGTTATTGAGAAACCGCCATTTTTCATGACGCACGGTGGTACAAAAGTGATTCATGTCAATTATTTTTCTGCGGCGGTTGATGATGTGTACTTTCCACAATGGGAAGTGATCGGGGATATTGGGAATGCCGTGTGGCAGATGAAAGAGCAATTGAAGCGTGTGCTAGAAGGAACAATCAAACCGTGGGATTTCTCTTGCTTTGATCACGTGAAAAAAGATATGAAGGAACATCTTTCCGAACGTGCGCACGATGATGCATTTCCTATTATTCCACAACGGTTTGTCTCTGTTGTTCGGGAAGTGATGCCAGATGATGGCATCACTGCACTCGACAATGGTATGTACAAAATTTGGTTTGCACGCCAGTACGAAGCGCGATCTCGCAATACGATTCTCCTTGACAATGCACTTGCAACGATGGGGGCGGGTGTTCCTTCTGCCATGGGTGCACGACTCGTGTATCCGGATAAAAAAATTCTTGCTGTTGTGGGTGATGGAGGCTTCATGATGAATTCACAAGATCTCGAAACAGCGGTGCGTGAAAAGATGCATCTCGTGGTGTTGATTCTCAATGATAGTGGGTATGGTATGATACAGTGGAAGCAACATGCAATGGGATTTGATTCGTTTGGACTTGAATTTGGAAATCCTGATTTTGTGAAGTATGCAGAGAGCTATGGCGCAAAAGGATATCGAGCAGCATCTGTGTCTCATTTGAAAGAACTTCTGACCCACGCGCTCGACACGCCGGATGTGCATGTGATCGAAGTTGCCGTGGACTATAGTGAAAATGAACGTGTGCTTACCAAAGGTCTGAAATCAAAAACGTGTACGTGTTAAATTTTTTCTATGGCAATACACTCTCTCAATCCTGCAACTGGCAACGTAGAAAAAACATTTGATTCAATTTCAAAAGAAGCGTTGGAAGAAAAACTTGCCAAGGCAGAAGAAACATTTCATACGTGGAAACACATGTCTTTTTCTGATCGTGCAACATTGTTACACGCGGCAGCCGAAGAGATGAAAACGCATGCACGAGCGTACGGAGAGATTATTACTGCTGAAATGGGAAAGCCTATTGCGCAAGCAACGACAGAAGTAGAAAAATGTGCGTGGAATTGTGAACACTATGCAGAGAACGGTGAAGCGTATCTTGCGCCAGAAGCAATTGAAACTGAAGCGAGTGAAAGTTATGTGCGATATGATCCGCTTGGAGTGATTCTCCTCGTGATGCCGTGGAATTTTCCTTTCTGGCAGGTATTTCGTATGGCAGCGCCAGTCATCATGGCGGGGAATACTGTTGTCCTCAAACATGCTTCAAACGTGCCACAGTCTGCACTCGCCTGTGAGCAAGTATTTCGCAATGCTGGATTTCCCGAAGGCGTTTTCCAAACATTGCTTGTCAGTTCTGCTGAGGTTGAAATTATTCTTAGAGATAAGAGGATAAAAGGCGTCTCACTGACGGGGAGTGAAAAGGCTGGTTCTATTGTTGCAGGTATTGCCGGGACAGAAATAAAGCCTGTGGTGATGGAGCTTGGTGGCAGTGATCCCTTTATCGTCCTTGAAGATGCTGACATCCATCTCGCGTGCGAACATGCACGAATTTCTCGATTGTTGAATGGTGGGCAAGTATGTATTTCGGCAAAACGTTTTCTCGTTCACTCATCACGCGCAGAAGAATTTACGAGCAAGCTGAAAAATATTTTTGAAGGGTATACTGTCGGCGATCCGATGGATGAAACAACGCAGATGGGGCCGATGTCGAGTGAATCTGGACTTCGTGACATTGCGCGACAAGTGAAAGAATCTGTAGATATGGGAGCAACTGTGTTGACTGGCGGGAAACGTCTTGAACGTGAAGGATTTTTTTACGCGCCAACTATTTTGACACAGGTAACGCCAGACATGCCTG
>Ga0210006_1001442_pt1 | contig 16496 bp, 16 predicted proteins | sample CryGey02umfilter_2_FD_185452 | JGI IMG/M metagenome (GOLD analysis project Ga0210006, IMG submission 185452) | Groundwater microbial communities from aquifer in Utah, USA - Crystal Geyser 4/10/14 0.2 um filter (SPAdes) (version 3) | ecosystem: Environmental > Aquatic > Deep subsurface >... | reverse complement strand
GTCTGCCACGCGTGCCGCTATGCAAGAAGGCATTGTGGCCGGAGGAGGTACAGCGCTTTTGCAAGCTTCTACCGTGCTCGAAGATGTTCGTGGTGAGGCTGACGAAGTTACTGGCATGCACATTGTCCTCAAAGCGCTTCAGGCACCTGTTTTCCAGATTGCCAAAAATGCGGGAAAAGAAGGCGCGGTTATTGTGGACATGGTGAAAAATGCCAAACTTGGCTTTGGATACGATGCTGAAAAAGGTGAAATGGTCGACATGGTGGCAGCGGGAATTGTTGATCCTAAAAAGGTGACACGTTCTGCGCTTGAGAACGCGGCTTCTTTGGCTGGTATTTTCTTGACCATGGAAGCGGCGATCACTGATCTTCCTAAAGAAGAAGAACCTGCTGGAATGGGTGGTATGCCCGGAATGGGAGGGATGGGTGGAATGGGGATGATGTAAAAGGAAAAGTAATTGTATTATTTGGAAAGGAAGCGGTGCGGGGGCGATCATGATCGCCCCCGCATCTTTCTGTAAAATTCCTCAAAAATAAATTATTTTTCCTGGAATAATTATATTATGGTGCTCATTGCATATCATTTGCCAAAGAACCTTCAAATTTGTTCACCAGAGCCATCTCCGCTTAGATTTTTAGATTTCTCCTTTCAACCAGAACCACACCAGCGCGATTACGGGAATGATAACGAAGAGAGTGATGATGGTTATATAGAAATAGCTTATGCCAGTCATTACTCCAAGTACTTTGGGGTGGTTATAAATTTCATTTGCTTTTTCTTCTAGGGATTCTGCATTGAGTTTATTTGCATAAATAATAGAAATAAATCCCAATATAGGACTTATTAGATCCACACTGTGTTCTAGATTAGTTATGGTTTGGAGTGTGAAATCTCCGGTGAATATAAAATGGAAAATTCCTATAAAAATAAGCATTATCCCAAGGAATCCGAAGGCGATTGGTTTTTTTGATGAAGGTTGCATGGATGTATTATATTTCATTTTCTCCCATTATTTTATTGTGATGTTTTTCAGCGGCTTCCCAGGCTAATTCAAAACTTTGTTTGAATACATTGTTTATTGTCAAAAGTGCTTCCATGAGTATTTGGGGTAGTTAGTGGCCTCTAGTTACAGCATCCCCTCTACTTTTTCGGCATTTTCTCTTAAATGACAGAAGCGTTCTTGAGCTTCTTGAGTGTAGTAATGATGTTGAAGAAGGATAGGGACTTGTAGTTTGAGGTAGTTTTTCCAGTTTTCATCCGTGCCGTTTGGGTGGAGTTCTTGGTAGTAGGCGCGCATGTTTGGTTCGTAAATGTTCCAGGGGCTTCCGAGTGCGGCAAGGTCTGCGTCACAAAGAAGTTCGCTGAGTTGGTGGCCTGTGAGGGCGGATTGTTTTAAGCCGTCTTCGCGGTGTTTGACATAGGTGGCGTTGATGATGATGGGAATTCGATAAAAGTCGTTATCTGAAAAAACATCAGGATGTTGTTTCATTTGTGCGGTAAGCCATTCTCCGGATTCGCGTTCATTGTCTGCATTGTAATTAGGAGTCAGTGGGTTGTGGTCTTGGATGACATCGTGAGCCGAGGCAGCTAATGTGAGAAGTTCGCGTTCGGATTCGGGGAGATTTTGATCCATAGCCAGTTCAAGGGCGGATTTGAGAACGAATTCAGTGTGTGATAGATTGTGGTACGCTAAATGACTGTAATCTTTTCGGATTTTTCCAAAAGCGGTTTGTTGAATCGTGGTAATGAGAGAGGTGCGTTCAGTCATGGTTTATTTTAGGACCCTCTGAAAAATACACCATCTACTGCAATTTGCACACATTGGCTGCAAATTATTCAGATCTTCTCAAGTTTCTTCTCCTCTTTTTGTAATTAACCTGATCGTGATTGCCTCTTCCTGTATTTTGTGGTAAAATTATATGATTTTAAATCATAAATATGGACATTGATGTCATTCTTCAACAGGTGGCGGATCATCACGCGCCAGACCTTCATCTTAAGGTCGGGAGAGCGCCTGTGATTCGTATGCCCAATGGGGACGTGTTTTTTTCAGATCAAGTGGCCGCACTGAGCGGTGAAACTATCATGGAGGTAGCGGAACGAGTGGCGGGCCCGGAAAAACTTAAGATATTTGATCAGTTGAAGGAAGTAGATTTTTCTTATGGATGTTCGGTTGGGCGGTTTCGTGTGAATTTGTACCGAGATAAAGATGGGGTTGCCATGGCGTTTCGATCTATTCCTGCGGAAGTTCCAACCTTGGAATCACTGGGACTTCCCAAGTTATTTGCTAATTTTGCAATGAAACCGCGCGGATTGGTTTTAGTGACCGGTCCGACAGGGAGTGGCAAATCCACAACCTTGGCGGCCATTGTGAATCATGCGAATGAGAATCGAAAGGGTCATATCATTACTATTGAAGATCCGATTGAATTTGTGCATTCTTCTCAGGGATGTTTGGTGACTCAGCGTGAAGTGAATTCTCATACGTATTCTTTTACTACGGCCATTCGATCCGCGCTTCGTCAAGATCCGGATGTGGTGTTGGTGGGAGAAATGCGTGATTTGGAAACCATTGCGGCTGCGGTTACTTTGGCGGAAACAGGACATTTGGTGCTTTCTACGTTGCACACAACGGATGCGGCGCAAACGGTGGATCGTATCATTGATGTGTTTCCTCCTCATCAACAACAACAGATTCGAGCGCAATTGTCTGTCGCGCTTACGGGAGTGATTTCTCAAACATTGGTACCACGCAAAGATGGTAAAGGGCGCGTGGCAGCGTTTGAGATTATGGTGGTGAATGATGCGATTCGAAATTGCATTAAAGAAGGAGCAACGCATCAGATTTATTCTATGTTGCAATTGGGACGAAGCGAAGGAATGCAAACATTGGATGATTCATTGGCTGCATTGGTGGCGCATGGTTTGGTGGATGAAGCGCACGCTATGACTAAAGTTCATGATCCGGAGGCGTTTCAACGTTCTGCGGCTCAAATGGCAGCTCAACTTTCTAATGCTTAGTTATGAGTGAATTATCAGATAGCCTTGATGTTTTCTTTAAAGATTTAGAGCCTGAAGAGCGATCACGATTGTTGGCGGGTCAAGGTTTATGGAAACGTGTACAATTCAAAAAAGGGGATGTGATTTTTTCAGAAGGTTCCAATAGCAATGAATTGTATTTATTGCTCCAGGGAACGGTAAAAATTGCCAAGGATTTGGAGAGTGCGGATTATAAGGTTAAGGAATTGGCGGTTTTGACTCCCGGATCTATGTTTGGAGAAGGAGCTTTGCTTTCGGATAAGCCTCGTTCCGCTTCGGCAGTGGCGAACGAAGCCGTGGAAGCGCTTCAACTCTCAGAGGAAGATTTTGATTTATTTGTAGAAAAAAATCCTGCGGATGCCGCGTTTCTTTTATTGGGATTGATGAAAGTGGTGAATCAACGTTTGCAATGGACCAACCATGAGTTGGTCACGCTTTATGATGTGGCACGTATTGTGCATGAATCTGGGGATGATAGTGAGACTTTGCTTAAAAATATTGCTGAAAAATTGGAATTTGTCACTCATGCGCCACGTGGATTGATTTCTTTTGAAAATCGTTCCACTCAATTGGAAAGTGTGATGATCAATTGGGGAAATTTTTCATTGGAAACTGATGTTTTGGAAGGGTTTGAACTTCAACTTGAAGGAAAGAATTATAGTGTGGATTCAGGTCAATTGGTGGTGGCGATTCGAGATTTGTCGCGAAATTTATTGGGGCTTATGGTCATGGAAAAGACAGTGGAATGGTCTTTGGAAATGATTAAAATGGTGGTGTCTATTGCTGAGCAGATTGGCATTGTGATTGGAGATTATAAGTTTATGGCTTTGGAGCGAGATCGGTCCACAATGGAGAAACAGAAAACGCGAGTGAATTTTTAGTTCCCAAGAGTTTTGAGATTTGGTATGCTCTACAGAGAAACCTTCCCTTTCTTTATGGACGATATTACTTTGCCTCATGAAAGTGACGACGATCGTTTATTCATCCGCTCTGTGGGTGACAAGGATGATGTTGATTTTCATAAACATGCTATTGAGGACGATGAGGAGGTGGATCTGGGTTTATCGGCAGCACGTTCTATGGTGGGAGCTGAGGCTGGAGCCATGGTGAAAATAAAATTTGCCAAATTTGTTCAGTTGGTGGCGAGCCATAGTTATATTGATATTGTGGATAAAAATGCGGAGGAGGATGTGATTGTGAGTGGGAATTTATTGACGGATTTAGCCAATGCGCATGATCAGGCACGGGAACGCCGAATGCCGCTTATGTTTTTGGCCGGACTTGTGATTGGAATTGTTTTAACCTATATAATCAGTAAATAACATGCCGAAGATAAAACCATATAAACGTATCATGTTGAAGTTTTCGGGTGAAGTATTGAAGGGCAATGATGAGCCTATTGATTTTGCGGTTTTGGAAGATTTATGCAAAGAAATCAAAGCCATTCATCGCAAGAAAATTCAGATTGCAGTGGTGGTGGGTGGGGGTAATATTTGGAGATACCGTGATAATAAAGAGAAAGGCATGCCTCGTGTGGAATCGGATTTTATGGGGATGATGTCAACGTTAATGAATGCGGCAGCCATGCGAGCTACCTTGGAACGTCTTGGGGTGCCGGCTCGGGTGTTGTCTGCTTTGTATGTGTCAGAAATGGGTGAACCTTATTTGAGACGTAAGGGGCTTGATCATTTGGAGCATCATCGAGTGGTGATTTGTGCCGGAGGAACCGGTCATCCGTTTTTTACAACGGATTCAGCGGCGGCGTTGCGTGGATTGGAATTGGAATGTGATGTGTTTTTAAAGGCAACAAAAGTAGATGGAGTGTATGACAAGGATCCAATGAAGCATAAAAATGCCACTTTGTTTAAAACCATTGATTTTGATCAGGTATTGGAGAAAAAATTGGAATTTATGGATACTACTGCCACGGCATTGTGTCGTGAAGGCAAGTTGCCGGTGGTGGTGTTTGATTTGATGAAAAAAGGAAATCTCGCTAAAGTGGTTGCTGGAAAATCGGTGGGTACTATGGTCCATGTTTAACTTTTAACTTATTTTCATGGTTCAAAAAACTATTGATAGCGCATTGAATGAGTTTGAAAAAACATTGAGTCATTTAAATGATGAATTTTCTCGACTTCAAGTGGGACGCGCCAATCCATCGCTGGTTGAAGGAGTTTTGGTTGAAGCCTATGGTTCAACTCAGCCGCTTAAAAATTTGGCTAATATTGGCGTGCCTGATTCTAGGACGCTTCAAGTTCAGCCATGGGATAAATCCATAATGGGAACCATTGAAAAAGCTATTTTGCAGGCTAATCTTGGGCTCAATCCTGTGAATAATGGGGTGGCGTTGCTTATCAACATTCCTTCCCTTACAGAAGAACGTCGTCGTGATTTGGTAAAAGTCGTGCATCAATTGGCTGAAGAAGCTCGAATTTCTATTCGTAATACGCGTCAAGGAGCTCATGCTAAATTTAAATCAATGGCTCATGATAAAGAGATCACTGAAGATGAGGCCACAGGAGCTGAAAAGCGTCTTCAGATTAAAGTAGATGAATACAACGTGAAAATTTCCGGAGCAGCTAAATCCAAGGAAGACGCGGTGATGACCGTTTAGAAAAATAATGGGGGTTTTAATTTTTGACTTTTTACTTTTGACTTAATTATGCATACTTTTCTCACTATTATTGCGTTTATTTTTATTTTTTCTCTGCTTATTTTGATTCATGAGTGTGGGCATTTTTTTGTGGCCAAATGGAAAGGAATTAAGATTGAGGAGTTTGGATTTGGATTGCCACCGAGGATTTGGGGAAAAAAATATGGAGAAACATTGTATTCGTTGAATTGGATTCCCTTTGGTGGATTTGTGCGAATGTTGGGAGAAGACGCACGTGATAAGAAAGCTATGAAGAATTCGCGTAGTTTTATGCGCATGAGTAAATGGGCACGTACCCAGGTTGTGTGTGCGGGAGTTTTAATGAATTTTTTATTGGCATGGGTGTTGTTTTCTGCGGGATTTATGGTTGGCATGCAGCCGCTCATTGTGAATGGCGATGATTTTTTGGCAAGTGTTAGGAACGGTCAAATTAAGATGGAGCAGGGAGTGGTGGTGGACAGTGTGGTGGAAGGATCTTGGGCGGAGGCTAATGGATTTGAGAGAGGGGTTCTTATTGAAATGGTGAATGGAGCCTCGCTTGGAACGAGTTATGAAGCTTTGATGAGTTTAGAGTCAGATCAGGTTGTATCAATCAATGGAATTCCTTTTGAAGGAGAGGGTGAATTGGGGTTGCAATTCAATGTGTTTGAAATACCTCGAGTGATTTTGGAATCCGGAAATGGGTTTCAAGTGGGTGATTTAGTGATGACTGTGGATGGAGAGGAATTATTTTTTGCTGATGAATTTATAGAGAAGTTATCAGGGGAAGCGCCCATGGTCATGGGAGTTTTGCGTCATGGAACCTTGGAAAGTGTGGTTTATTCTCCTTCTTCGCCAATGGTTTTCGAAGGGCCTCGCATTGTGATTTCCAAAGTGCTTCCCGGTTCTCCTGCTGAGCAAGTTGGGTTGTTGGAGCGGGATCGAGTCGTGGGAGTGAATGGAATGGAAGTGCTGATTTCTCAGGATGTTTTGGATATTGTTTCTTCAAGTGACTCATCAACCATTGTTTATGATGTGTTACGAGAGGGAGTTCTTCAATCTTATACAATGGAGCGTGGAGAGGATGGATTGATTGGTGTGATGTTGGGCGAATTGGAATCTGGAGGTGGATTGGTGTTTTATGATTCCGGTGCTTTGTCGTCGATTGTTGAAATTGAAAATGTTAAATATCCTTTTTATGAAGCTCCTTGGCAGGCTTTGGTTGAAATGAAGCATATTGGCGGAGTTACGATGGTGATGATCGGTAAGTTGTTTGGAAATATTTTAACGACAGCAAGTGTTCCGGAAGAAGTTTCCGGACCGGTTGGCATTGCTCAGATGACAGGCATTTATGTACAAGAGGGGTTTGTGGCTCTTATGCGGTTTACCGGATTGCTTTCATTGAGTCTTGCCATCATTAATATTTTTCCGTTTCCCGCCTTGGATGGAGGGCGTCAATTTTTTATCATCATTGAAGCCATTCGCGGAAAACCTTTGGATACTCGAATTGAAGGTTATATTCATAGCGTGGGATTCATCTTTTTAATGTTGGTGATTTTACTGGTAACGCTTCAGGATGTTGGGCGGTTGTTTACTTAGCGGTTCCTTTAAAATCAACTTGTTTCCTGACAGAGAGATCATTATGATAAGTTCCCTGACCTGAGTTTTAACGGTTTCTTGCTATGTTGGATCAGCATCGTGATTTCTGGATTGAAGTTTTGCGCGCGCTTGAACCTCTTATGAAGCGATCTGATTTTTTGACATGGTTTCAGCATGTGGCGATTTTGGAACGAACTAAAGATTCGCTTACCATTGGTTTTCCTGTGGTGTTGTCGCGTGATTGGGTGGCCAATAAGTATCATTTGAAAATAGTGGAAGCGGTTCAGGCATGTGATCCGGGGATTGAGACGGTTCAATATGAGGTCGATGGTAAATTGGGTCAAGGAGATGATTTGCGTTCAGTGGATGTGAAGAAAATTTCTGAGCCCATTAAAAAGGTTCGAAAGGTTCGTAATAAAGAAGAGTATACGGTGAATAAAGATGGGGTTAGGAGCAAGACACTCAATCCTAAATATACGTTGGAAAGTTATATCATTGGATCTGAAAATCGTTTGGCGCATGCGGCGTGTACCGCTGTTAGTAAGCGTCCTGGCAATGCGTACAATCCTTTGTTTATTTATGGAGATGTTGGATTGGGCAAAACGCATCTTTTGCAGGCCACAGGGAATGGAATCATTCGAAACAACCCCAATGCCGTTATTTCGTATATGACCTCTGAAAAGTTTACGAATGAGATTGTGGAGGCGATTCGAAGTCATGGCGCCAAGTCTTTTAAGGCTAAGTATCGTAATGTGGATTGTTTGATCATTGATGATATTCAATTTTTGGCGGGAAAGACGCGCACTCAGGAGGAATTTTTTCATACATTCAATGAATTGTATGATGCGAATAAACAGATCATTATTAGTGCGGATCGCCCGCCTAAGGAGCTTCGTGATATTAAAGATCGTTTGATCAGCCGTTTTGAGATGGGAATGATTGTGGATGTGCAATTTCCGGATTATGAAACACGGTTGGCGATTTTGCACACAAAATGTCGTGAATATCAGGTTTTGATGCCGGCGGATGTTCTGGAGTTTATTGCATACAATGTGCACCACAGTATTCGTGAGTTGGAGGGTGTTTTAATGCAGGCCATTGCTCAATATGAGTTGGAGCAGAGTACGCCCACGATTCGGTCGGTGGCGCAGATCATGAAGAAATTGAATCGTACAGGAGATTTTGCGGTGCTGGAGGATGGTCAAGAACATCGTTCATTGGCTAAGACTCCGGAAGATATATTGAATATTGTGGGGGATTATTACAAAGTGACGAAAAGCGATTTGGTGGGGGCGGTGCGCAAAAAAGAGATTTTAGTGCCTCGCCAAGTTTGCATGTACCTGATTCGTAAAGAGTTAGGGGCTTCTTATGAACAAATTGGTGCGGAATTTGATCGAAATCACACCACAGTCATGCATTCTTTTGAGAAAATTGTAAAAATGCTTCGAAATGATCAGAAATTGGTGAGAGATGTGAATGCGTTGAAGGCGGAGATGGGGCTCTAGGCGCGGGGGAAAAGTTTCCCCCGCGGGCCCCCTTAAAAAGGAATTCATTGAATTGAATGTGCGCACAGCTCCGTCTTTGGTAATTTCGGGACCCACGAGACCCGTAATTACCAAGCCAGTCGCGTGCTCCCATCCAATTCAATTCATGCTAAGGATAGTTTTCGTAGGCGCGGGGGAAAAGTTTCCCCCGCGGGCCTCCTTAAAAAGAAAGGGGATAAATTTCTTTACAGTCCTTTCTTGGAGTGTTACATTTATGTCTACTATTAGCCCTTTTTGAGCTATGCGCCGCCGTCGCCCCTATTCTCATCGTCGTCAAAAACGCTCGTTGGAGTTATTGTGGCCGTTTTTGGTGCTTATTTTTGTGGGCGTGATATTGATTTTGATCATTCAATTTGTGATGACTTGGTTGGACCAACGTCAGGCTGAATTAAAGAATAAAGTTTATTTTTATTTGGATGAAGGCACGGCACAAGTGTTGCCGTGGGGAGCGACAGAATGGGCAAAAGCGTATAATCAATTGGTTTTGGAGGGGGATGTGATTCGCATGGGACCGTCAAGTCGTGGAGTGTTGAAATTTTTCAATGGGACTTTGGTGCGTTTGGATGCGGATACGAAATTGGAAATTGATAAAATTGCTTCTGATAAGAATGAGGATTTGATTCATTTGAATGTAGAAAGTGGTCACGCGTGGATGAATGTGGCTGAATTAGGAGACCCGTTGCGATTTGTGGTGACTACGGATAATTTGCGAGTGACCTCGTTTGGAACGATTTTTGAGGTTGGACAAACAGATAGAGAAATGGTGCGTGTGATGGAAGGAGAAGTGATGGTGGAAGTTTTGGAAAATGAGAGTGAACGAGAAATTGTTTTGGATCAAGTGAAGGTTGGAGTTGGGCAGCAAGTGAAGGTGACGGCCAATGATGTTGCTCAAATTCAAAGTCGGTTGCCAGTGTCACTTTTGCAAGCGGTGGATGATGATTGGAAAGATACAAGTTGGTTTGTTTGGAATAGTGAAGAAGATTTGAATCCTACGAATTTTGAAGGGCGAACGATTGGTTCGCAGGAAGCGTCGGTTTTTATTCCGGTTAAAGATACGACCGTGCCATTGGAAGAGGATTTAGTGGAAGATGACCCGGAGGAAGACGTGGTGGTAGATGAATCAGTGCCGGTGGTAATGGTTGTAGTGCCTTCATCGAATCCTTATGCATTGACGGATGAACAAGTTAAAAGCACGTATTCAATTCATGGGACGACCAGCAAAAATACTTCAAAAGTGACGGTTACCAGTTATGATGCGGATGGAGTGGCTTCCCCTTATGCGTTGAGTCATTATGTGGCAGGGGAAACAACCTGGAGGTACGGAGTGTCTCATAAATTTGGCAATTTGCGAGAGGGGCGTAATTTATTTACGGTGGTGGCGGAAAATGCATTAGGCGTAAAGAGTCAGCCCATAGAAGTGATTGTGAATGTACCTGAGGGAGCTTTTGTAGAAGAAGGAGTGGTTGAAACTGAGGAAGCAGTGACTTTGGATGAGACTTCATCTGAGGAGGACGTGGTTCCTGTTTCAGATGAACCTTTGACAGCTCCTACTGTGGTGAGCCTCAATAATGCTTCATTGCCGGCGAGTGGTCGTTATACCTCAAGTGCCGACGCTATTACGATTGTGGGATCGGTGAGTGAAAGCGCGATTAAGGTTTTTGTGGATAATTATCAACTTAGTAAATATGTTCCGGGAAGCGGGGAGTGGAGTTATGTGGTGCGGCCGGATTTTTTGAATTATGAGGTGGGGCTCAATACGTACATTGTGGTGGCGGAAGATGCGGATGGCAATCAGAAGAGTTTTACATTTGAGATTTATCGACAGGCGCCTTAGGGGTTTTTAAATTTTTTCTTGACATTCTTTTTTTGCTTGCTATAATGTACTGGCTTACCGATACATTCTTTATTAAATTTGTATGAAAAAAGAGTACTATACTGAACTTTTCAATCTGTTCTCTCGGCTCAAGTCTTCCAAGGAAGCGGAATTGTTTCTGCGGGATATGTTGACATCAAGTGAACTTGAAAAGGTAGCGGAGCGGTGGCAGATCGTGAAGCGCTTGGACGCGGGTATGACTCAACGTGCGATTAAGGATGAGTTGGGCATCAGTATTGAAAAAGTAACGCGCGGGTCCAAGGAGTTTCAAAAGAATAAAGGTGGGTTTCAACTTTTTCTAGGCTAGGCTAATTTTTTTACTTCATTTGTACTGGTTAACCGATACAACTATGCGTGTTCTTACCACTGAATTGATCATTGATATTGAAACTCCCATATCTGCTTATCATAAGTTGTGTGTGGATAGGCCCTACTCGTTTTTGTTTGAAAGTGTGGAAGTGAATGGGAAGGGGGGGCGATATTCTTTTATTGGGTTTGATCCTATTGAGGTTTTTACTTTTGATCAAAATGGCCTAAAAAATCCTTTGCAAGTATTGCGGGAGAGAATGGCTGATTTACAGATTGAAGGTGGGGGGGCAATACATTTTGAATCCGGGTTTGTGGGGTATTTTTCATATGAAGTAATGCGTCATTTTGAGCAAGTGCCAATGCCGGAAAAGTTGGCGGCTTGTGATATTCCGGAAGGAGTTTTCTTTTTGCCGCGTGTGGTGGTGGTTTTTGATCATTTGCGTCATAAATTGTTTTTGCATTGTTTGGGAGAGTTTGAGGAGGATTTGGAAAAAATAAAGCAAATGGTGCTTAACCGATTGGATCAGCCTATTTGTTTATCGAATTTGAATGTGGGTGTAAATGAGGATTCTTATCTACTCACCCCATCTGCAAATGAATTTGAGGCACAAGTGGTTCAGGCTAAGGAAGCGATTTTGAATGGAGAGGTTTTTCAGGTGGTTTTGAGTCATTCAATGGAAATGAAAACAAATCAAGATCCGTTGATCTTGTATCGTCGACTTCGACAATCAAATCCATCTCCCTATTTATTTTTGATGCAATTGGATGGATTTAGTGTGGTGGGTGCTTCGCCGGAGACGTTGGTTAAAGTTGAGAAGGGTCAAGTTATTGTGAAACCAATTGCGGGCACACGCCCACGTGGGGTGACTTTGGATGAGGATGCGCGATTTCAAGTTGAATTGATGGCTGATCCAAAAGAGCGGGCGGAGCATACGATGTTGGTGGATTTGGGGCGAAATGATGTGGGGCGTGTTTCTGTGGGAGGGTCGGTGCAAGTTAGGTCATTTATGAAGGTGGAGCGGTTTTCTTCAGTCATGCATTTGGTGTCTGAGGTCACGGGGCGCGTACGTGAAGACATGGATATGTTTGCGGTTTTTCAGGCTTGTTTTCCGGCGGGGACATTGTCGGGGGCGCCTAAGATTCGCGCGTGTGAATTGATTGCGAAATTAGAAGGTCGACGACGTGGGTTGTATGGCGGTGCCGTGGGTTATTTTGGCGTGGATGGAAGCATGGATTTTGCGATTGCGATTCGAACCATGGTTCATAAAGATGATTGTGTTTATGTGCAAGCGGGCGCGGGCGTAGTGCATGATTCGATTCCGCGTAAAGAGCATGAAGAGTGTCTTCATAAAGCTGTTTCTTGTCTTTCTATTGTATAAAAAAACTTTCATGAAAACTTTAATTTTAGACAATTATGATTCATTCACTTACAACCTCTTTCAAAGTGTGGCGGAATTGGGAGGGTGTCCGGTGGTGTTTCGTAATGATGAGATTACATTGGAGGAAATTGAAGCTTTGGCTCCCACGCATATTATTGTGTCGCCTGGGCCTGGGCATCCTTTGACTGCACGTGATTTTGGGGTGTGTGGAGAAGTGATTTTGAAATTGGGTGAGCGAGTGCCAATTTTGGGTGTGTGTTTAGGTCATCAAGGGATGGCGTTGATGTTTGGAGGAAAAGTGGTGCGTGCGCCGGAGATCATGCATGGGAAAACGTCTGTGATGAAGCGGGTTGATGCGAAAGGGTTGGGTCGACCTAATATCTTAGAAAATTTAAATGAGAACTTTGAAGCCATGCGATACCATTCTTTGGTGGCGAAGCGTGCGTCATTGCCTTCGATGTTGGTGATCACAGCGGAAACCGATGAATTGGTGATGGCGTTTCAGCATCGGGATCGTCCGATTTATGGAATTCAGTTTCATCCGGAAAGCATTGGGACAGAAGTGGGTGCGCAAATCATTAACGCTTTTTTACATGTTTAATGAAATGCTCAATAATGAATTGTCAGAAATGGACATGGTACAAATGTTACGTGATATTGCTTTGCGCGGCGAAACAGTTGAAGAGCTGATTGAGCTGGTTCAAGCGATGCGCGCGCGCGTGGTGCCCGTACGAGGACATGGGGAAGCGATTGATTTGTGTGGAACGGGTGGGTCTGGGTTGCCACGCATAAACACGTCGACGTTGGCGTCGTTTGTGGTGGCGGCCGCCGGGGTGAAAGTGGCGAAGCATGGCAATCGAGCGTCCGGCGGCCGCTGTGGTAGTTTTGACGTGCTGGAGGCGGTGGGATGTCGCATTGAGTTGGGGCCGGAGCAAGTAGAGCGCACGCTTTCCGAGCTGGGTATTGGGTTTATGTTGGCGCCACTTTATCATCCTGTGATGAAAGTAGTGGGTCAGGCGCGTAAGTCGCTTGGGATTCGAACGATTTTTAATATGGTTGGGCCGCTTGTTAATCCGGCAGGGGTTCGGCGTCAGGTGATAGGAGTGTCGGATCCTGTCTTGCCGTTAAAATTGATTGAGGTTTTGAAACGATTGGATCATGAGCGCGTGATGGTGGTTTGTGGGTCAGATGGATTGGATGAACTTACTTTGACCGGTTCGACGTTGATATTTACATTGGATGGATCGTTTGAACTGACTCCGGAGTCGGTTGGACTCAAGACGGTTGAGTTTGAGGAAATTTCCGGTGGAAATGTGAAGGAAAATGCGCACGATTTTGTGGCGATTTTAAAGGGAGAGGAAACAGGGGCTAAGCGTGATTTGGTGGTTTTGAATGCAGCGGCCGGATTGTTGGTGGCAGGAAAAGTTGAGTCAATGAAGGAAGGAGTGGAAATGGCTTTTTTGCTTCTTTCATCCGGATCTGCCAATCATTTATTTGAAAAATATTGTGCATTAACTCACTCATTATGACTATTTTAGACACCATTGTGGCTGTTAAGCGGCGAGAGATTGCGAGTTTGAGGCGATCTGCGTTTGAAGTGATCAATCAGCGACCTCATCGATTTTCAGAAGCGCTTCGGGGGAGAGATCGATTGTCGCTCATTGCTGAAGTTAAAAAGGCGTCTCCGAGTGAGGGCGTGATTTGTTCTGATTTTGATCCGGTGGCATTGGCGCGTGCGTATGAAATGTCGGGGGCAGTTGCGATTTCAGTTTTAACGGATTCGGAATTTTTTCAGGGTTCGATGGAAGATTTGAAGAAGGTGGTCTTGGCCACGTCGCTTCCGGTGTTACGAAAGGATTTTATTTTGGATGAGATTCAAATTTATGAAGCAGCAGAGGCCGGAGCCGCGGCTGTGTTGTTGATTGGTGCGATTTTATCTTTAGCAGAGTTGCGATATTTGCGAGAAAAAGCTGAGTCATTGGGGCTGGAGGCATTGGTTGAAGTTCATGATGGCAAAGAGCTTGAAGTGGCGCTTGAATCGGGCGCTAAAATCATTGGAATCAACAATCGTAATTTGGCTACGTTTGAGGTGGATTTAGCCACCACATTGGAAATGATTATTCCTGAGGATGTGATTGTGGTGTCGGAAAGTGGGATTCAGGATCGTCGAGATATGCGTCGGCTTCGGGGGGTCGTGAATGCGGTGTTGATTGGTACGTCCATTATGAAGTGTTCGGACGTGTCATTAAAAATTCATGAATTGCTTTATGAGCGTCCGTTGCTCAAGGTATGTGGGATTCGTGATTTAGCGACCGCTCGTGCAAGTGATGAGATTGGGATGGATTTATTGGGTTTTAATTTTGTGGAAGGAAGTTCGCGAGCGGTGTCTTCGGAGTTGTTTCAACATGAACGTTTTCGAGCTAAGACAGTTGGATTGTTTATGGATGCTCCTATTGAGTTGGTCAATCAGGTTGTGCAATCGCTTGATTTGGATTTGGTTCAGCTTCATGGGAGTGAAACTTTTGATTATTGCGAGAAGGTGAATTGTCCGGTGATTAAGTCTTTTTTTTCTGATCAGGCACCATTTTCCGGAGTGATTCCTTTGTTTGATCTTCCTAAAGGGTCATTGGATTTGGTTCAGACTCCTAATTTTAAGGGTTCATTTGGAATTGCGGGTGGATTGGATTCAAACAATGTTCAGAAGGTGGTAGGGGAGTCGTGTCCGCTGTTTGTGGATGTGGCGCGGGGCGTGGAAACAGAGGGAGTTATTGATTTATATAAAGTTCAACAATTTTTTAATCAAATTCAAACATGTTAGTTGTAATGAAACATTCTGCGACAGACATTCAGATTATCGAGGTGGTGGATCGTTTGAGGCAAATGGGATTTCGAGCGGAGCGATTGCCGGGTTCGGAGCGGACCGCCATCGGAATTATGGGCAATGTTGGTTATGTGGATGCGGATGCGGTGGCTCAATACCCCGGAGTTAAGGAGCTGATTCATGTGACCAAGCCCTATAAATTGGTGAGTCGTGAATTTCATCCGGAGAATACAGTTATTTTGGTTGGGAATGTTCGTATTGGAGAAGATTTTGTGGTCATTGCCGGGCCGTGTGCGGTGGAGTCAGAAGCTCAGTTAATGGAGGCGGCTGAAGGTGTAAAAAAGGCGGGAGCGAGATTATTAAGAGGTGGAGCGTTTAAGCCGCGAACCGGACCATATTCGTTTCAAGGACTTGGATTGGAAGGGTTGAAATTGTTGGCTAAGGCGCGGGATTTGACTGGTTTACCCGTGGTAACGGAATTGCTTTCGGAATCTGATTTGGAGATGGTGGCGGAGTATGCGGATGTGATTCAAATCGGGGCTCGAAATATGCAGAATTTTGAATTGCTCAAGGCAGTGGGAAAAACTCAAAAACCGATTTTGCTTAAGCGTGGCATGTCGGCGCGTTTAGAAGAATTTTTGTTGGCAGCTGAGTATATTCTGAATGAAGGCAATCCGAATGTGATTTTGTGTGAGCGAGGTATTCGTACGTTTGAAACAGCCACGCGAAATACACTTGATCTTAATATTGTGCCACTTATAAAGGAGTTGTCTCACTTGCCGATTTTAGTTGATCCTAGTCATGGCACTGGAATTTATTCATTGGTGGCGCCATTGTCTAAGGCGGCTAAGGCCGTTGGTGCGGATGGATTGATGATTGAAGTGCACCCCCATCCAGAAGAAGCTTTATCTGATGGTAATCAGTCGCTTAATTTGGAAAATTTTACTCAATTAATGAATGAATTATGAAACCATTTGATAAAAAACAATTTGGACGATTTGGGGGGCAGTATGTGTCTGAGTTATTGAACCCGGTTTTGCATGAAATGGAGGAGGGTTTTATTCGATTTCGAGAGGATCCTGATTTTATTGAAACACTGAATCGATTGCGTAAAACTTATTTGGGACGGTCGACGCCGCTTTATCATGCGACACGTTTTTCCCAAGTGGTCGGGTGCAAAGTTTACCTTAAGCGTGAGGATTTAGTGCACGGAGGTGCGCATAAGACTAATAATACAGTGGCACAGGTTTTATTGGCTTCGACAATGGGTAAAAAAAAGATAATAGCGGAAACCGGGGCA
>Ga0210006_1001441_pt1 | contig 16499 bp, 18 predicted proteins | sample CryGey02umfilter_2_FD_185452 | JGI IMG/M metagenome (GOLD analysis project Ga0210006, IMG submission 185452) | Groundwater microbial communities from aquifer in Utah, USA - Crystal Geyser 4/10/14 0.2 um filter (SPAdes) (version 3) | ecosystem: Environmental > Aquatic > Deep subsurface >... | reverse complement strand
CTGCCACCACTATCTCTATTTAAAAAGCCCTTCTGAAAATCAGAGAGGCTTTCTTCCCCAATAAATCATGCTGTTCTTACTGCTGAGTAGCGGGAGCGGACTTAAAATTCATGCGTCCTCTTTTGGCGTTTCCCATTTGAGGATGAGGCATTTTTATTTCGATGCCCAATTCTTCATGAAGTTTTTTTATGCCTTCAAGATCTTTGTTTTCTTTTGCCTTCCGGAGTTCAACAAAAGCGGAGAAGTTGTCCGCGTTGATTTTTGTGAGTACTTCCGCCTTAGGAGTAGCTTCCGACACTACTTTGAACCATGCTTGGTAATCATTGTTGTCGAGCGCTGTCTTAAGTGCGGTTTCTTGCTCATCCGTCATTTTAGGACGATCACCGCAAGGGCCTCTTTCTTCTCCGTCACGAGGACCTTTTAGGCCAAGTTCGTCAAAGATGGCTTTAGCCCCTTCTTTGTCACAGGCTTTCATCAATTCCTTGGCTTTTTTCATCTGTATTTTTTGCTCGTCAGTTAGTTCCGGACGATCACCTTGATGACCTTTTTCCCATCCGCCACGAGGACCTTTTAGGCCAAGTTCGTCGAAGATGGCTTTAGCCCCTTCTTTGTCACAGGACTGAGCTAGTTTTTGCGCTTCTACAAGTTTATCGAAGGTGGCCTGGTTGATTTTATCGGCCATTTTATCTGCCATCGGAGACTGGCTCATGAGCGATTGCCATGTGTCGTAGTCGTTTTGAGCGATGGCGTTTCCGATTGCCTGATGTTGCCCCTGCATTTGTGGACGGGCAAATCGGTTTGATGACGTGGAGTCATCGTTAGCGGACACTTTAAGGAAGGAGGTAGTGACGACAATGACCAATGCCGCCAAAATGACAGGGATCAATCGATTGGTTTTTTTCATGATATAAAGAATAAAGAAATAAAGTTGCGTGGCCAGCGCCGGAGGACGATTTACGCCTCTTGTACGTCTATTAATACACCGACCATACTTTTTTTCTTTCATTATTCCTCAAAAAGGACGTGGAGCAGGCCGTCTTGGCCCGGGGAATGGTCTGATTTGATACGCTTTGAATGTGTAATCACCTGTTTTTTCTCCGATCACGCCAACATGCATGTCTACATTCAAAGGCATTTTGAGCTCCATTTCCGCTGTACGGATATCGACTGTCCACTGCGCTTTTTTAAAATCGATGATGACCAATGATTCTGCGGGTATGATTTTGCTGATGCGACCTGCCAACACTCCTTTTTCGGGAGCCACAAACATTTTTCGACGATTCTCATGCCACTGCGCGTACGGAGGGATGTTTTTTTGGAGGTGATCTTCTATGGGGTTATCCAATTTCACTTCATAAAAAACCCCTCCTAAAACCAATGATATTATGATGGAAATTCCCACCACTAAAACCGGGTGAAAGCGATATCCTTTTTTGGTGTGAGAGAAGAGAAGATTTGCCGAAAACAATGTGATTCCGATAAACAAAAACCATATATAAGGAAGTAAAAGGAAGAACGACTGAACCGGCCCTCCCGAAAATCGCCGCGCGAGTTCCCAGTCTGCCGAGAGCAGGTGACGAAGGATAATCGCTATGGCGATGCCACCCAACACAATGGAAACCAAAACGCTTGTCCATACTAAAATGTGCAACGCGATAAAATGCAGACGCGACTTCGGTGTCAGTTTTTTCTCTTTGATTTTCGCGAGAATTTTATCACTTAAAGGGAGCATAAAATGGATTTAAGAAATAAGATTGTTTTTTCGGGCAATGGTTTTGAATTGTTTTTTGGCCCGATTAACCAGCGTTCCCACCGTTCCTATCGGCATCATGAGCACGTCGCCTATGGTCTTGTAATCCATGTCCTCCAGATAGCGTAAAACCAGAATTTCCTGATATTTAGGACTCAACATCGAAAGGACATCGCGTATTTTTTTAATACGCTCTTTTCTGGAAAATTCTTCCGGAAGATCACTGTCACTTTTTAGAATGTCGATCAGGTTCTTTACATCAGCCTCGTCCGTTTCGAGAGGAACTGTTTTTTTTCGTTTGGCTTTTTTGATGGTGTTGATAGCTTCGTTGTGAACGATACGGTAAGCCCAGCTTGAAAAGGAAAGGCTGGTGTTGAAGTCGTTTAAGTTGATGTATATTTTGATGAATGCCTCCTGCAGAATGTCTTCGACAGAAGGAGTGTCCAACCCTGTAAAACGACGAATATAACGCGTGAGTCGTGATTCGTAACGTTCGACCAAATACGCGAAATTGTCCGCGTTTTTTAGACTGGATTGGACAAGCTCCGCATCGGTTTGCTGTTCCGGATTCATTAAAAATGGGGATACATTATTAATACAATTGTGTGTTATTTTTCTTTCATTTTTTCAAAAACCGCCACAAACATGGGGTCATGATTATTATCCGGCCATACACGGCGAACCGCGGATGGCGGAAAGGAAGTGATATAATCCCCTTTTATTCCCGCCCCTCCTGGCAGATTATTTTTTGGTTCGCACAAACGGATAGCATCTTGTTTTTTCTTTAATAATTTGGCCACGACTTCTTCGTTTTCTTCCGGTGTGAAGGCGCAGGTGGAATACACCATGCGTCCTCCGGGTTTTAAGGCGAGGAATAAGCCGGAAAGCAAAGCGATCTGCCGTTGTTTGAGCTGACGGATCCGACCGTAAGACCATTCTCCCAAGTGCTTCGCGCTATTCAAGACGTGTTTTTCGGAACTGCACGGTGCATCGACCAGGATTTTATCGAAATCACCGGGATTGGTTTTGAAAATCGTTTCCGCTTTTCTTCCCCATACTTCGATGGAAGTGGCTCCGTATTGTTCAAACATTTGACGCATCCGCTGACGACGATTCGGGGAATTGTCGTTCGCCACAAGATGCCCTTTTGTGCCGATGAATTCGGAGAGAAATAAAGCTTTCCCGCCGGGAGCGGCACAGGCATCAAGAACAACATCATCCGGCTGTACCCGCAATGCCAAAACAGGAAGCAATGAAGACGCGTTCATCGGATAAAAAAGGTGCGATTCAAACCCCGGCAAAGGGGTTCCCGGTTCCGCTTCCGGTGGCCACAACACGGCATTTTTGTGCCACAATAACGGTTGCCACAAAAGACCCGCCTTCCCCCAGAGGGTTTTTAATTCTTTTTCTTTTTCAGGGTGAAAACGCAAGATCGGAGACGCTGGATTCTTCATGACATCAAGCCATGTTTCAAAAGCCGCTTCCTTCGGGAACCATCGCCTGTAATATTCCCGGAAAGCCGCTTCGCCGTGTCTGGAGATCGATTTCACGAAAGGAGGATTATTTGATATGCTGGAGTCCGTTTATCATTTTAGCTCTAAAATCATGAAAAAAGAAATCGCTCTTTCCTTGCACGAAATCGGTGCCGTTAAGTTTGGAAACTTCACCCTTAAATCCGGCATTCAATCGCCTATTTACATCGATTTACGCGTGCTGGTCTCTTACCCAAAGGTACTGAAACAAATCAGCACGGCGATGATTGAGATTGCGAAAGGACTCACGTTTGATCTCATCGCGGGAATTCCATATACCGCTTTGCCTATTGCGACCACGATTTCGGTCAGCGAAGATTGGCCCATGGTGTATGCCCGAAAAGAAGTGAAGGATTATGGAACGAAAGAGAAAATTGAGGGGCATTTTGAAGAGGGGCAGACCGTACTGATTGTGGATGATCTGATCACCACCGGCGGAAGCAAGTTTGAGACCATTGAACCGTTTACCGCCTCCGGGCTTAAAATCACCGATTTTGTAGTTCTGGTGGATCGACAACAGGGCGGCGGACGATTGCTGGAAGAAAAAGGTTACAAACTGCACAGCGTGCTTGGCATCAATGAGCTTTTGGATATCCTGAAAGAAGAAGGAAAAATCGATGAAGAGAATTATTCTAAAGCCAAGACCTTTATCGCGGAAACCCAGGTATAACAATCGGAAGATTGGATCGTTTTTGAGCCTTAGATTTATAATTTAATGTTTAAATTATTATGATGCCTATTGAAGAACTCATTGCTTCCCGCAGGAGCGTTCGGGATTATCAGACCCAGTCAGTTCCGAAGGCGTTGATCCAAAAGGTGATCGATGCAGGAATTTGGGCGCCCTCGAGCATGAACCGTCAGCCCTGGCGTTTTGTGGTCGTTACTCAGGAAGAAGCGCGGAAAACCCTTTCTGAAGAAGCGAAGCAATCGCTACTCGCCTTTTTAAATACCCATGCCGCATTAGAACAATATGGCAAAGACGCCTTGGAACGTTTTAAAAAACGCGCGGAGAGCGAAGAAGATACTATTTTTTACGATGCCCCCGTGGTGATCATGGTGATTCAAACAAAGGACGTGGGGAATCAGTTTGATTACGGTTTGGCGGTAGAGAACATGCTCTTGTGCGCGCATGGGAACGGACTCGGCATGTGCCCGATTGGTCTTGCGACCCCCCTCTCTCAATCAGAAGCGGCACGTGAAATGTTTCATCTTCAGCCGGAGGAAAAAGTGATCATCGGTTTATGCCTTGGGTATCCTAATGATGCTCCGGAAAAAACCGAACGGCATACGGATGTGGTGGAGTGGGTGGAATGATTGGCATTGTTTACAAACGCTCATTGCATTCGCGATTAGAAGATTGAAGATTACAAACGTCCCGCCTTTGGCGGGACTATTACAAAATTAATCTTGTAATTTTAAATTTTGTAATCTTGTAATAAAGTTTACATTAGTAAACTTCATCCAAGTAACATTTTTCGCAATACACAATTTTCTGCCAATCAATCGGATTAGACAAAAAATCAGACACAAAAAAACCCGATAAATATCGGGCCTTTTTGTTTGGCTCCAATTAGCCTGACTCGTGCGACATATTAATTACATGTCGAGAACCAGTTGGAACCAAACCGCTCCGGCCAACTAAACCGGAACTAATTCCTAAGCTGTGTTTTGGTTTTTGTTTTCGTCCTTCCAAGACGTGCTCTTGAATGTCGCCTTTTTTGTTTTTAATTTTTATATTAAAATAGGTAACAGAACATAGTTTGGGCAAGCTCTTGCCAGTTAAGCAGAGCTACATCACAAAGCCTAGGTCCGCTGCAGCAAACGGAGTGTTTGCGGAGGCGGACCAGGGCTCTGGTTGGTCGAGGTACCAGATTCCGAATTGTAAAGGAGCAAGGGGAGAAACAGAAGGGATTGAAAGGGTTTGTGATCTGTCTTGAATTGAACTGTCCGGATTAATATGTTTTGTATTTTTACCGCGTTTCAAATAAGCAAATCAGGTCATTATATCAATACCACAGTTATTTGCAAGTTTTTGCTATAGACGCGTTTGTAAAATGATTTTCTTGTATAAATTTCTTATACATAAAACGACTTAAATAAGCCAAATCATTTTTTGTGACCTAATAATGAACCTTATGTTTTTTTGTTACTCAAAATCTGCTCACCGAGCAAGTGTCCCCTGGGGGTTTTACGCAGGAATGACGACAGAGAGGAATCTGTTTGCCGACCCTAAAGCCGTGGAATTAAAACCGAAACTTACGACGCAATAAGTGAAAAAGAATGATGAAGTGACCTTGTAATGATGATCAACCTTCTTTTTCCCCTAAAATTGATAATAACGATGGGTATTCCTTTAAATCCGGTGATATTTCGACCAAATGCTCAGCCGCCTTACGAATACGCGAGACCAGAACACCATTGCTTAGACTGGCGATTTTAAGATCGGGTAAGCCGGATTGACGAATGCCATACACTTCGCCGGGACCCCTTAGTTTCATGTCAATTTCCGCCAATTTAAACCCGTCACTGTGATCGACCATTGCCTTGAGCCGTGTAAAAGTCGCCTGGGAATCGGAATCGGTATACAAAAAACAATAGGACTTTTCGCTCCCGCGCCCCACGCGTCCACGGAATTGATGAAGCTGGGAAAGGCCAAAGCGATCTGCCCCCTCAATGAGCATGATCGTGGCATTGGGGACGTCGATCCCCACTTCGATCACGGAAGTGGAGATGAGAAGATCGATTTTTTTGCCTTTAAAATCACGCATGATTTGCTCTTTTTCTTCGGGTTTTAATTTTCCGTGCAACATTTCGACACTAAAATCCTTGAATAGCACCTTGAGTTTTTGATATTCGGCTTTAACGGACTTGAATTCCAAAACATCCGATTCATCGATCAGCGGACAAATCACATAAACCTGCTGACCTTGTTTTATTTTCTCCTCCGCAAAACGGTAAACGGTCTGGCGGTGTTCCGGAGGGACGATTTTGGTTTCGATGGGCTGACGTCCGGGAGGCATTTCGTTTAAAACCGATAAATCCTGATCGCCATACGCGACGATGGCGAGCGTGCGCGGAATGGGGGTGGCAGTCATGGTGAGAACATGCGGACTGCCCTGACGAACCAAAAGCTCACGTTGTTTCACGCCAAAACGGTGTTGCTCATCGATCACCACCAAGCCCAACTTGTAAAATTTGACCGCCTCCTGGACCAACGCGTGTGTGCCTATGATGATATCGATTTGGCCGTTGGCAATAGCGTTCTGCACTTTTTTCTTTTCTCCGGTTTTGAGAGATCCTGTTAATAATTCGACAGTGATCGGTTTTTCGGAGGGGTATTTTTTTCCGAAAATATCCATGAATTTACGAACGGAGATGAGGTGTTGCTGAGCCAGAACGGAGGTGGGAGCCATCACCGCGACCTGATACCCCTGTTTGACGGCGTGAAGAATCGCCATGACCGCCACGAGGGTTTTTCCGGATCCCACATCCCCTTCCAGAAGGCGCATCATGGGATAGGGTTGTTCCATGTCTCGCAGGATTTCAAAAATGGCGACCTTTTGCGCGCCCGTGGGAACAAAAGGCAATGTGGAAAAAAACTGTTTGACGAGATCGACATTCATGGAAATCATTTCAATCGCACCCCACTCGGGACGACTCTTTTTCCATTCCGCCTTGGTTTTTACCGCACGAAGCTGAAGCAGAAAAAGCTCTTCATAGGCCAATCGGTCGCGGGCACGTTCCAGTGTTTTTTGGGAAGTGGGAAAGTGGATTTCGCGTACCGCTTCGGATTTGGGGGCGAGCTTTTCTTCTTTGACAATCTCCTCGGGTAAAAACTCCTCGAATTCTTTGGCGAGATAAAGGAGGGGGTTGATTTTTTCCCGCAACCATTTGGACGTGATCACATCGTGCTGCGGATAAACCGGAACCATACCGGCGGTGTGAACCTGCACGGCTTTGGAGAGCTCTACTTCCGGGCTTTGAATGGTGAACCGACCGTATTTGTATTCCACTTTTCCCGCCAAAGTGACTTCGGTTTCCATGGGTAACGTGCGAAGCAGGTAAGGCTGATTGAACCAAACCACCTCCGCCTGATTGCCGACCGCATCGTAAAAAAGCGCTTTGATGAGACTGAATCCTTTTCGTTTGGTCGGCAAACGTTTGATGCCGTGAAGACAGCCTTTTAGGGTGACGATTTCGCCCTGTTTTACCTCGTGCAACGGTTTAACGACGGAAAGGTCTTCGTACGTACGCGGAAAATAAAGGAGCAGGTCTTCCACGGTAATCAGTTCCATTTCCCGAAGAGCGGCAATGTATTCCCGCTTGGTGCTGAGCGCTTCGCTTAATGGAGTTGAAAGATGCATTTGGGGGATTTGGGGGATTTGGGGGATTTGGGGGATTTGGGGGATTTGGGGGATTTATACCCAACCATTTTGTAGAGACGTAAAATTTTACGTCTCTACAAGGGAAACATCCCACAAATCTGACAGTTCTCAAATTAGGCAACCATTCCTCTTAATAAAAACCCGACCGAATAGGCAATGGAGGCGGCGATTCCTCCAAAAAAAACGGTTTCAAAGCCCGCAGCGAACCAACGCTTCATGACAAAAAGGGATTTGATGGTGCCAACAATGAACAAAGCAATCGCCGTGGTAAAACACGTGATGAGGAAAATCATATCCTGACTAACGGAGAAAAATGACTGAAAAGTATAGCCGGCTAAGGGGATAAAACCGATCGCCAAAAAGGCGGTAAAGGTCGCAAACGCACCCTTTAGGGGATTGATGTTCTCGTGCGTCATGTTGAATTCATTGCGCATCATGATATCTACCCAACCTTCCGGATTAGCGATAATCTGATCCGTTGCCTGATCCAGTATTTCTCCATGAATTCCATATCCCCTTAAGATGTCTTCAACCTCTCCCCGTTCGTGGTGAAACTTGGTCTCAAGGTGTTTGAATTCGATTTGTCGTATTTTTTCAAATTCTTCTAATAAAGCTTTATCACTCAGGTACTTTCCTGTCGCCATGGAGAATCCATCCGCGAATAAATTGGCAAAACCAAGGATCAAAATAATGGAGATGGGTAACGCGGCGCCCTGTACGCCGGCAATGACCGCAAAGGTTGTTACTGAACCATCGATTCCTCCATACACAAAATCGGACAGCCAGTTGTAGCGTTGTGGCAGTGTCATATTAGGGTGTTCGTCCACATCAATATCAAATAACATATAGGTTCGAGATTAAATTTGTATTATGATTATAGCGTAAACTCATGCTTATGACGCAATTATTTATCGTCAGTTATGTTTCCCTCTTGGTTCTCGGACTTCTTCTCGTATTTTTTTATTCCAGGCAGGGGGAAAAGCTAATTTTTTGCAAGTTATTGGATTTTAAAAAACCCCATTTCCCCCTGGCTGTACGTATTTACGCATGGATAATGCTGGGATGGATTGTCATCTTGTGCGTCTATTTTTTGTGGAGATTGTGGGAATTTCTGTAAGTGTCTTTGTTGAGGGATTTGATCCCCGAGATTTTTTGTTAAATCACCGATAAAATCGCCTTCTTTAAATCTTCGTCCCCAATGCCGGCCGCGTTGTAGAGTTCATCCGATTCGCCGGAAAGTTGATATTCCCGAACGGCGAGGTTATTGATCACAAGTGATAAACCCTCCTGCGCGATCATGCTGTTGATTTGAGACGCCAAACCACTGTAAGGATTGTGGTCTTCGATGGTGATAAGTTTGCCGGTTTTTTGAAGCGACGGAAGAAGAGAATCAGTATCGATTTGTTTGAGAGAGCTCACCACAAAAAGATCGACGGATGCCTTATTTTTGAGTTGCTCGACGACCTCTGTCGCAATAGTGACCATAGAACCACTTGCCACAACCGTGACCTGCTCTCCGGAGCGAAGATGATCGGCCACGCCATATTCAAACTGATAGCTGGCGTCGTAAAACGGAGTGCCATCTTCTTTTAAAATCACAGGGAATTTGTGTCGCCCCATGCGCACGTAGAAATTGCCGTAATGAGAAGCGATGTAACGGATGATGTGATCGGTGTGGTTGGCGTCCGCGGGCTCGAGAACAAAGGTGTTGAAGAAACCGAGGAAGGAACCCATGTCGTCGATGGCCTGATGCGTGGGACCGTCCTGACCGACCGAAAGACCGCAATGTGTGGCGACCATTTTAACATTGGTTTGATTGATATCGTTCACACGCGCCTGATCTTTGGGACGACTGGTTAAAAACGCGCCAAATGTGGAACAGAAAGGAATAAAACCCTTTAAGCTCAGACCGCCTGAACAACTGACCATGTGCTGTTCGGCGATACCGACGTCGATATGGCGTTCCGGAAATTCTTTTTTTAAAATATCGGTTTTAACCGAACCGGCCAGATCGGCTGTGAGCGCGATGACGTTCGGATTGAGTTCCGCAAGATCGCGCAAAGCGTTTCCGTACGCGGAACGGCAATCGGCTTTGGTTCCGGCTTCGAGAATTCGTGGAGTTCCCGCTTTTATGTCTTTCATCAGCGAGAGTGGTTCTGTGAATACCGGCTTTTGCGGATGCCATTTGACCTGTGTCCGAAAAGCAGTGAGTAATGATTCTTCATCATCGCTCAATTTCAGTTCGCCAGCTAACACTGCCGTGGCTTGTTCAGGTTTGGGTGGAATTCCATGCCAAGTGGACTTATGAGCTTCTCCGTCCGGTTCCATAAAACTCACGCCTTTTCCCATGATGGTGTGGGCGATAATGACCGTAGGACGATCGGATGTGTGGCTTTTTCCCAGCGCCTCCCATAACGTCTGATAATTATGCCCATCACATTCGATGATGTTCCAATGGGCGGATTCGAAAACTTTAGGAAGGTCGATTGGCATCACTTCTTTTAGGCTGGCCGTGAGCTGAACGGCGTTATAGTCGACGAATAAAGTGTGATTGTTGAGCTTGTATTTGTTCGCAAAATGCATCATTTCATAGACCTGCCCTTCGTCGCATTCTCCATCGCCGACCAAGCCGAAAACATGACGATCGGTTTTTTGCATTTTTTCCGCCATCGCGAATGCCGAAGACACCGAAACACCAACGCCAAGAGGCCCTGTACCGTAGGTAATGCCGGGAACATGGCGAGTGATATGCCCCTCGTATATACTGCCCATTTTACGGAACCCCTGAATCACTTCATCCCGCGGGATGTACCCCATTTCGGCCAAAACGGAATAGACCGCCGGAGACACGTGGCCATTGCTGACCACCACATCTTCACCGGTTTGGCTGACGATGAACGCGTAAAGGAGAGAAAGGTAGTCGATGACCGAGCAGGAACCCCCGGGATGACCGGATTGCGCGTTAGCTGTCATCGCGACAATGGAATTTCGGCAACGTTTACTAAGCACCGCGAGAAAATCGAGATGCTCTTGGGTGAGGGACTGACCAATGGTAGGGATGGATGTAAATGACATAGTATGATTACGAATTATAAATTACGAATTGTGAGCTAAGGGCTTCCCTTCTGGAAATTACGAATTCATCAGCACTTTACCAAACCGAACGCCTTCACGGTAGGCTTTTTTGAGGAGGTTGGGGCGATCCTTTACTACATTCTGCGAGCCATTTCCACAATGATGAGCCTTGAGAAGGCCTCGATTTTTTGCGCCGAAATACCACATCGTCCGTTTGAGCTGAAGATAGGCAATACGATCGACTATCCACGCAAACCACTGCGCTCCTGTTGTCATGATATAAAAACAATTCAGATGATTGAGAGATCCGGTTTTTCGGACATCCCCCTCTTTTTTGTAAACCAGTGCAAAATAGCTCATGCGATCCAGAAGATTTTTGAGGACGGCGGGAATGGAGAAATTCCAGACAGGAGCCGCAATAACAAGACCGTCCGCGCCCATGATCAGCTTTTCCATTGTTCTGACATCTTTATTCCCGGATTCATCCGGCGGTTCCGCCCTGCGATTGCCGTAATTAAAATAAGACAGGCTGAGATCATAAAGGAAAACCCGTTCCACTCTGACTCCGGCAAATTCCGCCCCTTCGCAAAAATGCTCCAGCAAAACGGCTGAATTGCTGTCTTTATTCGGCGCGGAAGAAATAGCGAGTAAAACTTTCTTCATGATTTTTATTTTAAATGAAGTATTATAAAACCAAGTGTAGTTTAACATACAACGATTTAAATTGACCTCATTCTTCTAAACAAATTCCAACGGTGAATGATCGCGGTTTTATAATTCTAATTTTCACGTTTATTATTTCTCGCAATCCCCCAATGAGACTTTGATCGGGTTGATCCCCGGGTCCTTTGTTATAAATTTAATCCCTCCATTATTACAATTCACTTCAATCTGCCCAACCCCATTTTTTGTATGAACCATGCAAACCACAGAAGCCGCCTCTTCAATAGGATTTTCAAAATCTATATTGTCTGCCTCCAATCCCATCCACTGACTGAGTCTAATATCCGGATCCGACCAAAAATAAGGATGACTTCTTAGATTCCGTGGTGCTCCAGCATCCCCCCATCCTGCCATATGACATAGCCGGTCTAAAACAGCCTCCGCGTCCTCCTGAACTTCGGGTTGTGCGGAAGGCTTTTTGTCACAACCTCCCAGTGCTAAAACAGCCAATATCAAAATACGACTCAGAAAAAATCGAGGCACAGAAGAAGAAGGCGATGGCAAGGAGGAGGGTTTATTCATGAGTCTTACTTTTTACAATAGCCCGGAGAACCAACGGCAACGTCTCTTTCTTTTAGAAAGATTGTTCCCTGTGCTGACGGATCCACAGAATCACTAGCCTGTTCCACAAAAAAGGTAATATCCTGACGAGGTTCATCTGCTTTTAGTTCGCATACGTGTGCCGGACCACCTATGTAATACTAATTTGCAATAGAAATCATACACGTGTAGAATGAGGGCATGAATAAAAATGCCTTTGGAACAAAAACACAGACGGAAGCGGAAGTTTTATTAAAAACAGTGAAACGATCCGCGGAGATGAAGCGGGTGCAGTGCATCCTCTTCCGCTGTCTCGGATCGGACTCCGTCTCAATATCCAGGCTGGTCGGCTATAAACCGAGCCATGTCAGAGTTGTATGGCAATGGTTCAGGCAAGGGGGCTGGAACAGACTGCTGGGGGAAAGAAGGGGGCAGAACAGGGGAAAGGCCCATTTAAAACTGGGGGAAGAAGCTGAATTTTTAGAACCATTTAAAGTCAGATCGGAAAAAGGAAGCCTTGTTACGGCAAAGCAGATTCATGCGGCTCACCGAAAACTTCTCAAAAAAGACCTGGATGCCACCGTCACCTATAGACTGCTGAACCGTCATGGCTGGAGAAAAATAACGCCGCGCCCGGAACACCCCAAGCATGATCCTGAGAAAATGAAAAACTTCAGGGAGGTGATTTTTCCCCCTGGCTATGATCCGTATGAGGATTGAATCCCTTGTGAGATTACTGCCTTTACGGGTCATGTTCCAAGATGAAGCAAGGTTCGGAAGAATAGATGATCCGAGACGATGCTGGGCTGAGCCGGAAATAAGACCGAAGACTCCTAAACAGATCATCCGTGAATACACTTATCTTTACGGGGCCTTCTGCCCCCGGGACGGATCCATGGACTCCCTTATCCTTCCTTTTATGGATTCTTTCTGCATGAACCGTTTTTTACGGGAAGTGGCGGACAGACATCCCCGGGAGCTTGTCCTCATGGTGACTGACGGAGCGCCCTGTCACAAAAGTCAGGAACTCACCGTCCCGGATAACATGAGGCTTTTATTCCTGCCTCCTTATTGCCCGCAGCTCAATCCCGCAGAGAACATGTGGGATGAAATGAGGGAAAAGTTCTTCGGCAATGTTTCCTTCGTGTCTATGGATCATCTGGAGGAACATCTTGTCACTGCATCTCTGCACTATGAAAAGTCACCCGATACCGTTAAGTCCATTTCAAACTGGGAATGGATGGGACTCAATTATGTATGATTTCTATTGCAGATTAGTATAACAATAGCTATCTGATGAAAGTGGCACATTTGAACAGGTAAACCTAGTTTTTCGAGCCTTTTAATGGCTCCAGGCTTGCCATCGACGGTTACCCCCGCTATTTCAAAGCCTGCGAGTCTGAGCTCAATTACACCTAATTCATAATCATCCACGGTTTCTTTTTCTATTTCATGCCAGCCCAAATTCTTGCGAAGCGCAGGCGAACGAAAAACAATAAAACCCTTCTCACGACCAAAGTAAAAAGCATCAATTATCAAGTATATTTTTTGAGGTTCAACAAAAACAAGTGGGGGGTAATAATCATCAATTATTTGCTTAACCCATTTTGTACTTTTACCATATTTTTTAGCTATTTGTGTGTAGGTCTGTTTACCATGAACATATAAATCCCATATCTTTTTTTGTAGCCTTATTTCCCTGTCTTTGCTTTGAAAACGGTTCCCACAATTCTTACATCGGTAGCGTTGTAAGCCTGACTGCCTACCATCTTTATTAGCTGTTTTTAGGTGGCATTTTGGGCATTTTTTTATAATTCATTTTAAAAAAGTTAGCATTAAGACCTTATATTAGCCAAAAAACTAACTTTTTAACACCTAGATTTTTCCATTATGCCAAATAGTTTGATTGTGAACAAAAACGATAAATTAATAATATACCTTGAAAATTCTATAGCTCATAATATAGGTACTTCTGGTAATGTGGAGATCCGCGGATTGGTCTCTAGGGCTGGTCAACAGGCTATATATGACAAAAATGGTAATTTGGTAACAGATCCTGTTAATATGGGTACATTCGATTTTTCATCTCCAACCACTGCCTGGGGCTTTGCACAACATTATTTTACTGATATTCAGCCCTGGATTGATTGGGGCAATTCACCCGAAGACATTACAACGAGAGCTCAAAGGAATGCAATCCCAATCGATAGTCTAAAAAGTGGAACAAAAGAAGCTATAAAATCTTTATTTCAATAAAATAAATCTATGATCACCTTTAAAAAACAACATTTTATCTATCTGGAAAGATTACTAGTCATTTTTTATACTTTTGTTTTTACTTTTTTTATCTTTGAACTCATCGGGTTTAGCTTCGCACAAGAAATCGCTTCAGATATAATGGTTAGGCTTTTTTTCTTGTTATTAGATGGAGGTTGGCTATGGCCATTTGCTCTTTTATATTATTTTGGTCCATTTATAGCTTTTGGCATGGGAATAAATTTTTATAGGAGGAAATATCTCTTCACACACTTAGCACTACTATTAATATTTTTGTTTAATTTGGTAATGCTAGGTTTTTTTGTTACTGGCTTAGGGCGGTTATAAAAATATTTATAAAAAAATTACCCTCCTATCCATATCACCCTTTTATTAATGGGGTTTTTAAATATAATGCTCTTTTCCGTTCAGGGGTTAGCTTATCTCTAATTCTACGCTCTAAAAATTCTATTCCGAACTGCCTATTTATCCCATTTTACTGGATTACTCTTCTGTCTGCCTTTTTTCTTCCCACATTTTCTCTTTTCCTGTATTCTGTTTTCAGAGGTATTAGCAATCTATTTCGGGGGCAAATAAAATCTTAATAAATTTTTAAAATTTATAAAATATATGAAATTTGTCCGGTCAAAACAACTCGTATTCTGTAACAACAAAGGCGGAGTAGGGAAAACAACACTGGCTTTTAATTGCGGGGTGGAATTCTCAAAAAAAGGTTATAAAGTAGGACTGATCGATTTAGATCCTCAATGTAATCTAACCCTTCTCACTCTGGGGAATGAATTTTATGAAGACAGCCTCCTGACCGGCTCACAAAAAACAATTTATGATGTTCTGAAACCAAAACTGGAAGGAGCGGGGGATATTGACCTGAATGTAAGCCTGATCCAGGTAAGAAACAATTTATTCATTCTCCCCGGAGATATTAAATTATCTCTTTTCGAAGATTTGCTGGCCAGCGGTTATTATGACGCGGCCAGCGGAGGAATGAGAGGATATTCAGATACAAGCTCGATATACCGATTCTTAAAAAATAAAGGGATGGACGAGCAATTTGATGTTTTTATTATAGATACTTCCCCGAGTTTAGGGATTCTGAACAGGATTATATTTTTAGGAGCTGACTATTTTGCTGTTCCCATGATGGCAGACGGTTTCAGCGTGCAGGGTATAGAAAATCTTGGTGTTGTTTTTGAAAAATGGGAAAAACAATGGAAAAATACGGCGCTGGCTGTTGCGGGAAGCACTCCTCAGGATCATCTGGTGAAAGGGACATCCCTGTTTATCGGTTATATTATTAACTCCTTTAATGTTTATAGTGAAAAAGTGGTTAAAAGGCAGAGAGAATGGCTGGATAAAATTCCGCAGAAAGTTAAGAAATTTCTTTCGGAAAAACATTGTAAAAATGGTCTTGTGGAAAAAAGCTGGAACACTCCTTTGGCCAGACTGCAGGATTATGGACAGTTAACAGCCATATCCATGGAAAATCATCTTGCGTTGCCTGAATTTACAAATAAAACAGTAAATGAACTGAACCTGCAGGGAACAAAAGAACTGCATCAAAAAGCGTATGAACAGCTGAATGAACTGACTGATAATATTCTGAATATCCTGCATGATTATTAATAGAATATTTTCAGCTTCATAATCATTTGTCCTTTCCCCTGTGCCGGAGTAAAATAAAACCTGGAAAAATTAAAAAATAAAATCATGGAAAAAAACAAATCTGTCAAAAAAGGTTTTTCGCTTGTTGAGCTCATCATCGTTGTGGTTATTATCGGCATTCTCAGCGGCATTTCTTATGTCGGTGTTCAGCGTAGCCGGATCAAGGCGGACAACGAAAAAATGCTGGATGACCTCATCTCCATTGCCAACGCGATTGAACAATACAAAATAGACCACTTCGGTTCTTATCCTTTGCCTGAACCCGGAAGCAATCAGAATGTGAACTGTTATTATGCCGACGCGACTTACGCCCATGATTGTGATAATGCCGCCTTCCGTCAGGGAATGATTGACAACCACTTGATGACCAAGCGGTATTTGCCGGAAGTGCCTGTGGATCCGCGAACGGGAAGCCGTTATGTATATGGAGTGACCAACGACGGACAGTTTTTTCAGGTCGCCGGTATTTACCAAAATACAGATGGAACGTGGGAAGCGCGCACGCAGGACAATCTGGCGAAAGGATTTGAGTTGCCCGGCATTGTGCGTGCGTAT
>Ga0210006_1001440_pt1 | contig 16503 bp, 15 predicted proteins | sample CryGey02umfilter_2_FD_185452 | JGI IMG/M metagenome (GOLD analysis project Ga0210006, IMG submission 185452) | Groundwater microbial communities from aquifer in Utah, USA - Crystal Geyser 4/10/14 0.2 um filter (SPAdes) (version 3) | ecosystem: Environmental > Aquatic > Deep subsurface >... | reverse complement strand
TGTTTTAGCATTTTCTCTATCATTTTTCTTTCTGAGAAATTAATCTGTTTCATAGACCACTTGGGTTAGTTGATATTTTGTCATATCTATTCTATCTCAAGTGGTCGGTTTTATTTTAGAACCTGCGTTTCATAAAAATCTCTTGCATTTTTTCACAGAGTACGTATAATTTGTTTGTTGAGTCGCCTCGGCGATTCATTTGATAGGTTAGGATATTAAGGCTTTTCTAGGGCGTTGGTACTCCTAAGTCTGTTAAGAAGCTCTTCCCCAAGTGGGAGGAGTTTTTCTTTTCCTGAACGATTTAAAGATGCCATTCTCTTTGTTGTCGTAAAATTTTGATCCTCATGCACTTATAGCACACTGCGGTCAAAATTTTCCTCCAGCCTCGAGCCTGACATCTTAAAATAGTTCACTGATTCACTTGTGTTTTCCTGCCGCAATGTTTAAGATTGTTTTTGCGTTGAAACGCACGTGGTGAGTGTAGCTCAGCTGGTTAGAGCATCTGGTTGTGGTCCAGAGGGTCGTGGGTTCGAGCCCCATCACTCACCCCATATAAGAATATTTTACTTTCTACGTCAAACACATTAGAATGTATTCTTGTTTTAAAGTTAAATATGTCACTGGAAGATTCACAATCAAAAAGAATAATCATACCTCCTCAACTTTTAGCGAAAGAACATGCGGAATTGAGGCAAATGGTTGAAGATGGTGTCATCACGGTTAAAGGTGCATTGGATGTGATGGAAGGAGTGCAACCTCCGGAGACAAAGCCTCTAACTGACAAAAAAGAGGCGGAAATAGCCCTTCAAACACGCAGAGCATTAGATAAAGAACTTGCAGTTATGCAGGCCGGAGAAACTCCAGAGGTAGCCCCAATTTATTTGACAAGATAGACTACTTCAACTACTCCTGACCAACCAAAAGTAAAACGCGCTCGAACGAGGAACAACATATTAAATGCGATAAGAACAATATTTAGCAATTCTAACGATGTAACTAAAGTTGCACGAATTCTCCTATTGAAAACTCGAATTAAAGATTCAAGGCTTTCAATAAACGAAATATATGAAATGCTTCTTAAGGAATCTGATGACAATATTGACCTCACTCCGCAAAAGATAGAGGAAATAATACGGAGGCTACCGGGAATGCTTACTTCAAGAGGAATTACAATAAATATAAAATCAGAAGTAAAATATAGAAGAAATCGTGGAGAAATGGGATTCTGGATTACTATTTATTAATTTACTACTCCAAACCAAGATAATCAATTTTTTCGATTTTAGGATGATTTTTCCAAAACCAGTCGGAATTACTTTACCTCCACCGGAAAGTCTTGGTCTTCTTTCGCGATGTAGACGTGGGAAGGTCTTTCGTTCCCCGTGCCGATATTGTCTTGTGCGATGTGCGCGACCCATTTGCCTTTTGACTCTTCACCCTCCTCTCCGTAGACACTATTTATATCGATTAATCTTATGAATGGCCGTAGGACTTCCGGTACTTCAGGGACGTCTTGCGGACATTGCTTGGTTTCGACACTTTGTGCGTGAGGGGCGTTTCTTAGGAAACCGTAATTTACTCCCGATCCTTGGAATGCGCCGGTTGCCATTTGCGAATCCATTGTGTCTTGCAGAAAATGAGTTCCCCATGAACACGATATATCTCCGTTATCAAAAATTTCCATATATCCTGCCGCATGTGAGAAATCTGCGAAACCAGCTCTCAATCCGGAGGCTTCCTCTTGGGATCCCCATCTTAGTGGTGTCAAAATCAAATATTTCCCTTTCGTGAATAATTTATTTATCTGATTTACATAAGCACTAACTCCATAACGGTGTTGCGCGGGGAGTTTACTGAATATTTCCGGATCAATGTACAAGAGATGTGTAATATTTTTGTATGAAGTCGCGTTCATGGCTTCCATGTGCTCGAGAACAACTCTTTCTTTTTTAACACTTTCCGGCATCCTTGATGGCTTCATGTTTTCCGGAATATTTTGCGGACGACATTGCACGAGTTTTAGATCCCATTTTTGAGTTTTTCCATTGTACTGAACGGTAAATTCACAATCGACGTCATATCCAAGTTGGTGCTTTAATTTTTGAATGATGTATTCGATCATCATTGGGATTTCCGTATATTCTGTCACTCCTTTGCATGTGAGTCTTTGCCATCTTTCGTTTTGGCCCTCCATTCCGTAGGCCTTGATTTTTGGAGAAAGACTATTTGCCTCCCGAAGTTGAGATGAAGAAACTATTTTTTTCTCTTGGTCTTTTACGCTTATAACCGTCATCCTTCCTTGTGTTTTTTCCATTCCATTGTTCGCTTTTGGCTTGTCCAACATGACATATCTTCCACCTTCCGTTACGGCCTGCTCTCCAAGACCTGCGACCACTGTCATTGCGCCCCTTTTCGGATTATGCCCCACCGACTGCGTAGCATGAGACATTGCCACTATTGCAAAGTCCGGATAAATATAATCTCCGTATTTATTTCCATTTAATTCCTGTATCAAAACTCCCATCTCTTCGTCTTCTATCAATAAATTGTGTTCGCCTCTGTACTCCATTACGTCTCGCGAAAATACTGATGCGTAAACCTGCAAAATCGCTTTTTTGAATTTTTCAAAATCATCTTTTTCGTCCTTGCTGGAATTTGCCAATTCAACGCTGTCGTATTTTCCTGCGAATGCGGCTCCGACTCTGTCTTCAAGTTCACTTGAGGACCTGATGATAATCGGTTTCCCATGAAGATCTTTGAACAAAATCCAAAGCTGGCGCTCTATGTGATCCGGAAATTTGGCGGTAAGCATATTTCCCTGCACTTTTTCGTGAAGGCCTTCGGGAACTTCTTTCCCGTCTATGTAGTGTCTTTTTATGGTAGTGGAATCTGCAAGGCCTTCATTTGAATCGATAACTTGTTCGAAAATTTTCGAACCTATAAATCTAGAACTATTTTCTGCAAATTTTATTTCATTCTGCATTTCTTTAAAAAGTCTTTTTGGGTCATATTCGTATCCGTGAGTTTTTGCAAAAGCGGTATCGAATTCCGGAGTTTCTTCTTCCAACGCCGCATATGCCAAAAGCACTCCCGCTGATTTCCCCCCGATTCTTCCGTCTGCAAGGCTGTCCGGCATTTGATCCAAGACTGCATCTATGTATTTTGCCGTAAAAAATCTGCTGGCTTTTTTTATAAGATCCGGACTTGCCGTTACAAGATTTCTTATGAGAAATTCAAGAGCTATTCCTCTTGCAAGTGATACCAAATTTTGAGTTTCCGGATCTGGATGGCTTTCTTCTGCCAATCTCACTATATCAAGAAGCTCATCTATCGGGACTCTATCTGTGATTGCTCTTTTCATTTTTTTGCCTTCCAAATCCAAGTATTTTTGCGCACCACTGTGTTCTAAATCCGGTTTTTTGAAACGCGCTCTTATCATACCAAGTCGTTTATCAACTTCCCCTCCGCTTAATGCCGCGAGTGCTTTTAATGAAGTGTGTGTGCGAATTCTCCTCATTCTTTCGGCGAATTGTTCCCCGTTTTCTTCTGCCTGCGGATCGGTTAGTCCTTCTGCCCTTTGTTGCATTACTGCTGTGTTTCTCGCAATGTGTTCTATGGTTTTTGGGCCGCCTCTAAGTCCGAGATCATAGACAAGATGCCGTATCGCCGCCATTACTTGCCATACTTCATGAAAATCTTTTATCTTTTCTGTTGAAAATTCCCTTAATATGCGAAGAGCTTTTTGCGCGACTTTGCTTCCTTCCCCTTCTAACTTTCCTTCAATGCGACCTAAGGAATTGTCCGAGATGTGACCCGGGTTGTCCGATTGTAATAATTTTCCGCCCATACAAAATTGTTTGTGGAGTTCTTTTTACCACAATGTATGATGGAATGTAAAATTATTTTGGACGTAGTCGGGCTTTATTTTTTTGCGAGAATCGTCTCGAGGTACCTTGCCAATTCTTTTTGGGTTTGTCTTGTAAGATATGATTTCTTTCCTCCTACAACAAATTCAGGTTCATTTGAATCTGATAATTTTACTGATACAGGGTAGGTTTTTCCTTTTACCGTCAACTTAAAGCTAGAATTTGCTTGCCCTGGGGTAATTATTGCTCCCCATACTCCGTCTTCTTTTTGACCTTTTTTAGGAAAAAGATTGTCGAGTGCATTGTATATGTCTTGAAGCTGTTGGACAGCCACGTTCATATCTTTTGGCTTATCTGCACTAAATGCTTCTGTAAATACTTTTGGCTTTTCAGGAGCGGCCGGGGCTGGAGCTGGTTTCACAGCTGGAGCTGGTTTCACAGCTGGAGCTGGTTTCACAGCTGGCGCTGGTTTCACAGCTGGCGCTGGAGCTTGTGCTGCAGGTTGTGATTTCGGTTTGTCCTTCTTTTGAAGTAATTTATCTTCCGGTGCTAGAGGTTGTTCTTTATCCTTTTCCCTCTCCTTAAGTTTTTCATTGGCAGCCAATATGTCAGCGATGAATTTCTTTGGGTTTTTGAAGTCAACCTCTATTTTTGCGATAGATTTTATCGTTGTTTTGACCTCTTTGTTTACAACACGTGCCCATAAATCCATTTTCCCTGAGTCAGGCTCAGGAATAACGAAGAAGATATTATTGCTTCCCACTGTAATTTTATAATCATAAGTTTTTTTCGCATCCGGAAAACCGAAGCTGAATGTGTTATTTAGTTCTTTTACTACTGTTATCCATGCCGGGGTAAGGTCATTTTTATTTGTCGCTATAAATGTGTCAAAACTTGTGATCCATTTTTCTTTTGCGGCGAGTTTTCTTTCTGATTCTTCCATTGCTGACTGCACATCTTGGCCAGTTTTAAATTTTTCCGCTTTTTTAGATATTGCTGCTTGTGCGGCGACCAAAGCCTCTTCCGCTGTTGCATACCGCTTTGATCCCAGGCGAAGACCTCCTTCCCACGCTATCACACGTAGTAATTTCTGATTTTTCACCTCTTTGTGTGCCCCAAAACAATCTACGAATTTAATACCGCCCGGCATCTTTCCTGCGACTTTTGAGAGATCTACACCAGTTCTTCCTTGAATATCCGGCATAATCTTGTCTAATCCTTGTTCGAAGCTATCGATTAAGGAAACTTTTATGGATTCTTTTTGCTCCACTCCAACTTGCTTTACACCTCTTTGATCTTTTGAATCTTTCACTTCACCTTTTTGAAGAGCTTTCGTATCGAGTCTTGAGAAACGATGTTTCGCGCCTCTTCCTTTTCCGATCTTTAAATTATAAAGTATTTTTGTTTCTCCACTATGTTTTACAACCTCTTCGTTTGCACGCTCAAGGGCGAGAAGCATATTGAAAACTCCATGTGCTCCATAGATTATGTCTTTTCCAAAAAGCTTATCAATTTCCGCCTTAAATTTTGCAGCATTAAAGGCGGAGGTGCTCTTTGCTCCTACGTCAAGTCTGGCGATTGCGTCCATAACTCCCAATACTTTATCACTATCCGTTATGGCTCCTGGAAATTCATTATATAAGCGTCCTCTAGAATATAAGTCAGCATATTGATTGGCTCTTTTTTGCCATCTTCCTCTCCATTCCGATTCCGGTCTTATTGTTGTTGAATTCCATGCCTGTATACTTGCGCTACCTGTAGCCCTATATTCGAGTGTTGTATCTAATTTTGGTCTTGTTGATGCGAATTCAGGCGACATTGTTCCGCTTCCAAGGGCATATTCAGCTCGGTGAAGATTTTGGTCATACTTGGAAACTCTTTCTTGAAGCGTCGTACGACGGCTGACCGCGCCTGATGTTGCCGCGCTTTTCTTTAACGCCTTTATCCTGGCTTTTTTGTCTTGTGTGTCCCAGATTTTTAATCCTCTTAGTGTCGCCGCTTTTGCATCAAATTTTGGGAAAAGGCCAGCGGCTATCGCATCCCTGAAAGATAGTTGAGAGAGAGAGGTAAGAAGCTCTTGCCCAGCTGGACGTGAGCTTAAAATTTCATTTATTCTGTCTTCTTCTTTTTCTTCTTCTGCTGTAAAACCTTTCCCGCCTTTTGCATCATAGGCTTTTGCATATTTTTTCCAATATGCTTCAGGATCTTCGTTGGCTTCCTTTGCATCTATGAGCAAGGATTCTTTTCCTTTTTGAAAAACGTCTTTTGCAAAATCATCTCCACCCAATCCATCGAAATATTTGTTTACTTTTTCTTGTGTAACTTTCTCACCACTTGCGTCTACTTTTCCGAATATTTCGCCTATAATAAGAGAATATCCCCTCTTGGCCATAAGTTCTGATGAAGCCAATTTCATGAATTCGTTGCCATCGTACCTGATCGCATTTATCTTACTTTCGACTCCATAGTCGCTAAGATGTGCTCCCCTTTCAAATGATGAATTTGCCATATTTTTTATTTTTATTTTTAATTTCAATTACATTGTAGCATTTTTTGCCTATTTTTGCAAGGGCCTTAGGGTGTATTTTCAAACGAAAATGATTAAAATGTTTTTTGGTATTAATAAATCTCTATGGAAAATAAATTATTTATAGATTTGAGCGTGAAATATGGTCTTGATTCCGCTCAGCTTTCGAAAGTGGCGGCCATTGTCCATCAATCTGGAGTTGGGGTTGCAGATGGGCCTGAGGCAAAAGCCATTGCCGAGTATTTGTGCGAAAGTGGGTTTATCGACAAGCCTTCAGAGGAGATCATGCAAGAATTGAAGCTAAAAGGACTTTCTAGAGATTAAGCTTTTTTGGCTTCAAGGAAGGCTCTTAAAGCAATGTTTTCTTCTGTTCTTGTGAAAATTCCTTTTAATATAAATTCTGAAAAGTCTTTGAGTTTTTCGAAATCGTTTTCGATTTTCATTCTTTCGAAATAATCACGCAAAACAAATGTGCAGAGTCGGATTAATATTTTTTTTACAGTCTTTTTAGGTTCCGGCTTTGTTTCTTCGTCTATGAAGCCATCTTGTTCATTGTTTATCTCAACATCGTAACAGTATTTTATCAATTTCTGTGGGTATTCTTCCGCTTGAAACATCATGCCTTTCATCCATGCGTCTATTGCAATTTTTGCTCTTAAAGGTATTGATTTGTCATCTTCTCCAAAGAAAGTCAGTGCGCGAGAAGATGAGTTCAAGTCGTCTTCTTTCGGCATTTTTAATCCGAAATTTAGGTTGCCTATAAACTCCTTAAGCTCATCGTTTTCCAACATTATCATCGCCAAAATGAATCCAGCGGGGATGTTTTGCTCAAGTGCGCGACTTATTAGTAGGGTGAGGTCGTTTTTTTTGCTGTCTTTCACGAAAGCCATGAGAATCTTCAGTAGATCATCTTCTTTTTGCTTTTGCTTCTGTTCCTCTTTTTTTATAGCCGCAATTTGAGCCCATGCTTCTTGCATGCGCTCTTTGAATGCCTCAAAAGCCGATTCCGACATCGGTTCTCCTCCTTCAAGTCCTAAAAAATTTTCTAAAGCCATTTATTTTTTTAGCGGAAAACTATTTTATGTTTACAAACTTATCTTTGTAAATTCTTCCGTCGAATTTTTTTAGAGATTTCTCGGTGAAAGTAACTTGTCCTGAGACTAAAGCGAAAATTGTATGGTCTTTACCCATATCTGCTCCTTTTCTAGGAAAATATTTTGTACCTCTTTGGCGGACAATGATTGTTCCGGCTTTTACCACTTCTCCTCCGAATGCTTTCACTCCTAGGCGTTTGGCGCGCGAGTCGCGGCCGTTTTTAGTGGAACCTGCTGCTTTTTTATGTGACATATCTTTTTCTTAAATTTCTTAAATTGCGGGATGATTTTAAAGGGTTTTTTATGTAAATGCAAGCGAAATTATACAAACTATAAAGCTATGAAGACATTTGAAAGGAAATGTTCTTCATAGCTCGCTTTCTTTTGTATATTTCCGATCTTTTATCTAAAACGAACAGAATCGCTACGAAGAACATTTCCTTTCAAATGTCCTACAGTCTCATTGTATTTTTGCACAATTTATGATAGAATATCTCGATAAATAGACACAAAAATAAAAAAACAAATGAAATCTGGATTTAAGAAAATTGCAATTTTGGCTACACTCTGCGTTCTTTTCCTTTCAAATAGCGCTTTTGCTGATGAAAAAGATGAGTTTTTGTCGCAGTTGAAAGACAAATATAATTCCGAGAAAACCGACTATTATCAGCTTTTGAATAATATTTCGGACCAAAGAAATAAAATAAAAGCTCTTACTGAAGAGAAAATGACTTTGGCCGAGCAACTTGATAATATTGATAAACAAAGCTTTCTCACGCAAAACAGACTGGTAGAAACCGTGAAAGAGGTTAGTTCGACAAAAAATTCGATAGCTCAAATTTTGGCTCAAATTGAAGTCAAAAAAGTGGCTATGGATGGCCAAAAAGACCTCCTTAAGGATTATATAGAAATAATGTACAGAGAGGAGACTTCTTATTTTTCTGTCGACGAAAATGGGCAAGTTGATGCACTAAAACTGCTTTTGTCTGACGGAAGTATCGGGAATAACATTAGACAATTGAATTATTTGAGTCTTTTGAGCGAAGCCGGAGCGCAAATGGTAGACAAGCTCTCTTCTATTGGTGAAAACTTGAAAAATCAAGAAGCTGATTTGGAGGGGAAACATACTCAACTTGCAACATTACAGGAAAGCCTAGCTAATGACAAAAAACAGCTCGAATATGAAAAAGTTGCCAAAGAAAATTTACTTAAACTTACTCTCGGACAAGAAAAATTGTACTCAAAACTGCTTAAACAAAGCGAAAAAGAGCAATATACGATGGTTCAAGATGTGAAAGATTTGAGCAGTGCTCTTGAGATTGTTAAACAAAAAATCGCAGAGGATGGAGACAATTTCGATCCCACCGAATATATGGGGCTTTTGGATGAGAAAACTCGTTCATTGTATGAATTTATCTCCAATGCTCCGATGCTTAATCCGGAAGGGCTTTCATGGCCTGTACTACCGAAAAAAGGCATTAGTGCGTATTTCCACGATTCGGCTTATGCGGGGACTTTTGGAGTTGCCCATCAGGCTGTGGATATTCCTATTTATCAGGGCTCCCCTATTCATGCACCAGCTGACGGAGTCGTTTATAAAGCAAAAGACAATGGATATGGCTACAGCTACATAATCGTGGCTCATTCAAATGGATATAGCACTGTATATGGGCACGTAAGTGAAATCTTGGTGCAAGAGGGTGACCAGATTGTGCAAGGACAGATATTAGGGCTTACCGGAGGAATGCCTGGAACTCAAGGTGCCGGATATATGACAACCGGACCGCATTTACATTTTGAATTGCTAAAAGATGGAAGCCATATCGATCCGTTGAATTATCTTCCTTTAGAGGTATTTTCTGTTGAAGATTTGAAGCTTCTTCCTGAGAAATATTTGAGAAGACTTGCGTTGTAAGATATACTTCAATTTGTGAAAAATAATATTTCAGAAATTATAAAAATCCTTGAGAAGACTTATCCTGACGCAAAAATCGAACTTGATTTTGGGGATAATTTTCAATTGCTTGTGGCCGTTATTTTGTCAGCACAATGTACTGATGTTCGTGTAAATAAAGTTACTCCTGCGCTTTTTGAAAAATTGCCGGATGTTCGCGCGGTTACCGGCACGACTTTGGATGAAATCGAAAAATTTATTTATTCGACCGGTTTCTATAGAGCAAAAGCAAAAAATATAAAAGCGGCGGCAGAGAAAATTTTGAAGAATTTTAAAGGAAAAGTTCCTAATAAAATGGACGACTTGCTTACGCTCCCCGGTGTTGCGCGCAAGACAGCTAATGTCGTACTTTCAAGTGGATTTGGCAAAGACGAAGGAATCGTTGTCGACACGCATGTGGCTAGGATAAGCGGAAAACTCGGGCTTGTCCCTAAAAAGATGGCGTTACAAAAAAATGCAGTAAAAATAGAGCAGGAGCTCATGAAAATTGTGCCAAAGTCGAAGTGGGGAAAATTTTCACATATGATTGTTTGGCATGGAAGGCGGATTTGTTTTGCAAGAAAACCGAATTGCAAAGGATGTCCGTTGAATAAGATTTGTCCAAGTAGCGAAGCTTAAATAATGGGTTTTGTTTGACTTTGTTTGCGTAGGTTGGTAGATTTCTTCTGTTCTTTTTTAATAGAGAAAAGCTGAGTTTTTCTCACTACTTATTGGGGCGTGGCCAAGTGGTAAGGCAGCGGGTTTTGGTCCCGCCATTCGTGGGTTCGAATCCTACCGCCCCAACCAAAAATCTTTTTTCCTAAAAATTTTAGAAATATTTAACGAAAATTTAATGTCGTGGTATTATTGTTATGGCTGTTATTAATTAACCCAATAATTTATGGACAGCCAGATGGTCACAAATGAGGTGTTGTATGAGCTTCTCAAGTCGTTTAGACTTGATGTCGGCAAACGTTTCGAGCAGGTTGAAAAGAGTAATGAGATATTGTATGAGTACCTCAAAGCTTTTAAGCTTGAGGTTAATCAGCGTTTCGAGCAAGTCGATAAACGCTTTGTTTTGATAGAGCAGAGGCTTGATCAAATTGACAGGAGACTCGATCAAATGGATAAACGTTTTGATTACATGGAAAAACGTATCGATAAAGTCGAGGGAATGGTTATGGATATCTGGAAAAGTAAAGATAAGGTCGCGATGGGTTTTTCAAAAGGTTTCGTGCTTATAAATGCTTTTATTTCTGCTATTGTTTCAGGTGTTGTATCATTCGCGATGAGTAAATAGATTAACGTACCGTCCGGATTTACCCGACACAACATTCGTATGCGGTAAAAGACACTGCATCAATTATATCCTTATAATTACATCCTCTGGAAAGGTCGTTTACGGGTTTTTTTAAACCTTGGAGGAATGGCCCAATTGCGTGAGCTTTGGCCAATTTTTCGACTAATTTATATGCGATATTTGCCGCCGCTAAATTTGGAAAAATCAAAACATTTGCATCCCCTTTTAATACAGAATCCGGGCATTTCATTTTCGCTACTTCCGGCACAATTGCGGCATCTACTTGAATCTCTCCATCTATTATTAAGTCTGGTCTTTTTGCCCTAACTGTTGCAACCGCTTTTCTAATTTTGTCTAATTCCGGATCTTTCGCGGAGCCTTTCGTAGAAAAAGATAACATCGCTACTTTTGGTTTTATTCCGAATCTTTTTGCCGTTTCTGCGGTGTCGATGGCTATGTCTACCAATGTCGAGGCATTTGGATTTACTGTGATCGCCGCGTCTGCGAACAAAAGTAATTTTTTTTCAAAAACCATGAAAAATATTCCTGAAACTTTGTGAAATTTTTCTTTTGTTTTTATTATTTCGAGTGCCGGCCTTACGGCTTGCGCGGTCGAACATGTCGCACCTGAAACCATCCCATCAACATCATCCATATACACCATCATTGTGCCAAAATAATGAATATCTTGAATCATTTCTTTTGCATCTTTCATTGTAACTCCTTTGTGTTTTCTGAGTTCGTAAAGGGTTTCCGTGTAAGTTTTTGTCAATTTTGAAGTTTGAGGATCTTCTATTCTGACTTTTTCCCAATCTATTTCTAAACCAAGTTTTTTTGCTTTTGCTTTTATTGTTTGGCTTAAGCCTATGAGCGTTATTTGGCAAATATCTTTTTTGACGGTCACCTCTATTGCTTTTAGAATTCTTTCGTCTGTGCCTTCAGGAAGAACAATACGTTCACTGCAATAGTGAGCTTTTTTTGTGATTCTTTTTATAAAGGAATTGGCCATTTTGAGGAGTGAAGTGTTTTTACTATACCATAATGTTCATAAATATTTAACGAAAATTTAATGTCGTGGTAGAATTCTCATATGATTAAATCTAAATTTTTCCTTTTATATATCGGGGTGATTCTTGTTACGTCGATTTCGATTTTCTTTTTTCATAATGCGCCAAGCAATATTGAGCCGAATCAAGACGATCCGAATATTAGTTATGAATTTCTTCATGGGAAGATAAAAGACACTCTTTCCGTAGACAGTGACACCGGAGATAAAACTTTTGCGGTGGAAATGCTTTCGGGCACAGAGAATGGAAAAACTCTTCCGGTTTTATTGTCGGAAATAAATGAATTTAATGTCTACAAGGCTGGCGACACGGTTTCCGTTTACAAATATACCAATACTAAAACGAATGATACGTCCTATGCCGTTGCGGATTATTACAGGCAAACAGGACTGCTGAAAATTTTTATTATTTTTTGTGTGATAATGATTGCTGTCGCGGGGAAAAAAGGATTTACCGCTATTATAAGCATTCTTTTGTCGATTGTTCTTTATTATTTCATGATTATCGATCCTGTAAAAAATGGATTTTCACCGATATTTTTGAGTTTCTTTTTTACGGTTATAATTACATTTCTTACCGTCCCTCTGATTCATGGATTTAATAAAAAATCTCTTTCAGCGATAATTTCGATTGTTGTTGGATTTGTGCTTTCTTTGGGGATTACTTATTTGTTTAAGGATCTTGCGTTTCTTGGGAATACTCCCGCAGAAGAATTCAGGACTCTAAAAGCGGTTTATCCCTCGATAAATATCGGAGATATTCTGATTGCGTCGATGTTTTTGGGAGCGACCGGAGCTCTTATCGATACGGCGATTTCGATTTCCTCAGCGATTTTTGAAGCATTGCATGACAGCAAAAAAACTTTCGCGCAGGTTTATAAAATCGGAATGAATGTCGGAAAAGATGTTCTTGCTTCTATGACAAATACTCTGCTTTTTGCTTATCTTGCGAGCACACTTCCCTTCCTCGTTTTGCTTGGAATTGGAAGCAAAGATATTTCCGGCGATTTGATGAATATGGATTTTGTAGCACTAGAACTTGTCAGAACGTTTATCGGAGGACTTTCGCTCGTTCTTATTATTCCTCTTGTTTCTGTGCTTAGTGCTTATTTCTTACTTAGGAAAAAGGCTTAAAAATATTTTGTTGTTGATTAAAACATCTGTTATAATTTTGGCATGTGGAAAGAATTTTTGGCGGACTTGCTGAATTTTGTGATTTTGGCTTTTGTGGTGTTTTTTATAGCGAAAAAGCTTTTTAAGGAGGCGAAAGTGGAGAAGAAATAAGAATAATTCTCTAAAGGAAAAGAATATATGTCCATTCAAAATAGGCTGTCCAATTTGATAATTCTAACATGTACGAATTATCAAATTTGCGTCGATACATGATCGACGCAAAAGGACAGCAATCTATTTCTCACGAACATATATCCTTTTCCTTTAGTATTACTCTATTTCGACACCTTTCTTCCTTTAAAAATAGGCTTTTTTGTGGTATAATATTCAGATAAAATAATATCGAGAAATGGCAATATTAGACTCAATTGGGAAAGCTATTGGGATTGAATCGTTCAAGAACGTCATGCCAAGCCTGAAAAAGGCTATGGAACTTGCGAATCAAAATAAAGATAGTGGTTTTATTGAGAAAATAGGCATATTTTTGACTACTTTTACCGATGAAATGGGCAAATTGGATGGAGAGAAAAAACAGATTTCCTCAGAGACTACGGCAAAGGTTCGGGAAATTGCGGCACGAGCTAAAGCAGAGTCCGCGCCTTCCTCAAATCCTGAAAGTTCTTCTGAGATAGATCCGAATGAGCCATTTGTCAGAGGTGAAGACCATTTTGGGAATCGAATTACTTTGAGAAAAAGCGCGATGAAAGCATTTCAAGATTCTATGAAAATTGCTGAAGGGAAAGGCGTAAAACTTAGGGTAACTTCTTCATATCGTGATTTTAAAACTCAGGCAAAATTACACGCTCAAGGAGTTGAGAAGTATGGAAGTTCTGAGGCGGCCGGCAAATGGGTAGCTAGAGCCGGACATTCAAATCATCATACCGGTGGGACTATGGATATATACGCAATGACGCAGGACAGTAGCGGGAATTGGGTAGGAAGTAAACGCCACAAAAATCAAAGATTATTATGGGATATATTGCCGAAAGCCGGATTTGTGAATTATGAAGCGGAGCCTTGGCATTGGGAAATTTATACAGCAAGATGGCGAAATCAAAAACATGTCGCCAGCAATATTTACACAAAACAAGAAAGTCTAAACGCGTAGTATATGAATATCTTGGAATCAATCGGGAAAGCTATAGGCATCGAATCTTTGCAAAAGGTTGTGCCTAGTCTGAAAAAAGCATATGAAATTGCAACTCAAAACAAAGACAAAGGTTTTTTTGACAAAATAAGACTGTTTTACGATACGTATGCTGAGGAAATGTCTAAACTTGATAAAGATAAAAAAGGAATTGCCGCAGACACTCAAGATAAAGTGCAAAATATCTTGCAGGGAGCTGTCACTCTTGGAAAAGGAAATGTTGTTGATCAAATGAAAATGAGACTAAACGGTCGACAAAAAGAAATGGCTTATCTTATTGAAAATCTTTTTACAAAAAGACTTAAAGCATTTGACAGAAATTTGTCTGACGGAGCAATTCGCGGAATTGTCGCCGCGGCACTTATAAATGCAAATCAAGAATCCCAATTTAATCCTAATGCGACGGGAGATAGCGGACGGGGTATTGGACTTTTTCAAGTGCATCCTTGGGGTGGGGGTGTTGCATATAGGAAAGTTCCTGAAAATAATATTAATTTGATTTTGGATAAAGAGGTCTGCACAGGCAGAGGGAAAACGCTTATAGCAAGAGCAAAAGCGGGTGCGGATGTTGCTGAACTCACCGCTCTTTTCTCAAAGTATATTGAGAGACCTGGAGACGAAAAAGGTGAAATGGAAAAACGTGCAAATATAGCGAGAAATGTGTTTAGAGGTGGAGTGACTCCTGAACCTCGAGCTGTGGCGGCTGCGCCATCTGAAGGTTCTGGCAAGATGCTTTCTTTAAATATTCCTAATGGAGTTTGTAAGCTAAAAAACAATCAAGATGCTTGGTTTTTTGGTAGCAGTAGTGTTGTAAATTCCGCGCAAAATCTTGCGGGCAACTTTGGATACTTGGGTGTAACCGGGATTAATCCACGGAATTTTTTAAAGAACTTGAAAAGTGATTGGTTGGAACAAATCGAAAAATTCGACATTCGCCCTAGAAGCATCGTGCTTACAGGTATGGGTCAAAATGCGATTCACCGCGCCTCTAATGTGGCTAGCGCTCTATCCGAATACAAACAAATCTCTAATCTTTTGAAACAAAAATTTCCCGGTGTGTCCGTAAAAGTTGTTACTGTTAATCCGGGGACTCCTGATGATAAAAATGTTGGCGTTGCAAGAGCGGAGTTCAATAGAAAACTTCGACAAGAATATGGAAGTGATTGTATTGATGTTGCGAGTGGTTTGACCGAAGAAAATGGTACTGTTACGAAAAGAGAATATGCTGGAGGCGACAGGATACATTTGAATTCCAGCGGTAAAAAAATATGGAATAGGATTGTTACTGATGCCTTGAGTGGACGCCAAAGCGCATAATTTTTTTAATTCGTTCTCATATATTCTTCCGGATCTATCGGGGTTAATGTATGTATATCTTGAACATGATTGTTTGTCGTCTTTATGCCGCCGTGCTCCATCGCTTCGTGATCTATTCTTTCTGCCAGGCGTTCTTTTAGCATTGCCATTTGGCGGATTTCTTTTTGGCGATTTATGCAGCGAAAATGAAATTTTGCGTTGGGAACTGTGTAGAAAGTTTTTACCGCATCGGATGCAGATAAATATATTTTTATGTCTCCAAAATCCAAAATTGTCGACAGAAGGCCTTCTTCGATTTTTTCTATATTTTGGATTTGCGCCATGTCTATCGAATCTATCGTGTCTCTCAAAAAAACGGTTTTTTTGTGGTCGATTATTCGCCTGTCTGTGATTATTCCTATGTTTATAAAATGATTTAAAAGTTTTACGAAAAATTTGTGCAAATAAAAATTACCGATAACAAGACATATCAAAAATAACAATTTCATTTCGTAACTTCCTCTCATCACCAATTTGATTTTTTCTATGCCTATTATTGTCAGGATGCCCAATATTAAAAAAATCGAGAAGTAAATTATGTCTTTTAAAAGCTCTATCCAATGATGCCTAAAAAAACACACAAACTCCTCCCCTGCCTGCTGGCCTTTGAAGAATCTGTCTTTGTTCGAGTGTGTGTTCATAAAGTTAGGATCAGCCAGGTGGCAAAAATTGAAATAAATAAAATAAAAGCGGCATAAGCCGCTATGACATATTCTTTTGTGATGAATCCAAATAGCCTCGTGTAGCTGGATTCCGGGAGATGGTACTTTTTGTTGTATTGAAGGGTTCTACGTATCACAAAAGAAGAAAATAGGATTGACCCTATAATTGTGATGATCATTAATGTATTGAAGATAGACATAGGCGAACTGTTAAAGTTTCTCCTATGACTTTTGGCTGTGGGTGGCGTGTGGTTCGGTTCGCTGGGTGGTCGCCAAGTCGCCAAAAGCCAAGCATCTCAAGCCTAAAGTTTCCTAATTTTCAAGCCCAATTCTACGGTACTACTTGTTTGCGTTGTTGTCAAAGATTTATCACTATCAT
>Ga0210006_1001430_pt1 | contig 16527 bp, 19 predicted proteins | sample CryGey02umfilter_2_FD_185452 | JGI IMG/M metagenome (GOLD analysis project Ga0210006, IMG submission 185452) | Groundwater microbial communities from aquifer in Utah, USA - Crystal Geyser 4/10/14 0.2 um filter (SPAdes) (version 3) | ecosystem: Environmental > Aquatic > Deep subsurface >... | reverse complement strand
CGCTTTGAGGTTCATAAATATAGTGGATTCATAAGCGTATGTGTTTAGATGTAAATTCATTTTGTCTATACGGATAAATTGAGTAATTGGAGTAAATCCAAAAAGCGGACTTGATCCTCCTTCATTCAAAAGATCATCTACATAAGAGTATGTGTAAAATCTATTTTCTTCATCTCCGTTGAAATCATGAAAAAATAGGTAAGGCTGCTTTTCTTTTGTAGCTATCACTCTCTCACCGAAAATGATTATACTTTTACCTACCTTAAAGGGTGAAATCTTCTCTTTTGTAGCCTCTTGTTTAGAAGTAGGTGCATTTGCGGATTTGCCGGATTGAGTTATCGGAAAACTCTTATTGATAAAGTAAACAACAATGATCAGAAAGATAATAAAGAAGAAAAATATAAATTTGCGTTTTTTTAGCATTGTGAAGTTGTAATCCATAACAAATATTACACATCGTCTCTGGACTCATAGTATTTATAGCACTAATATCTTGGCATGTCAAAAGATATTAGAAAGAGCTTTGGCGAACTCTTACGAACGGCAAGAAAAAGCAGAAATTTAACACAGGAGGAACTTGGAGACAAAGCCGGACTACATTTTACTTATATCGGACAGATTGAACGTGGTCGCAGGAATCCATCACTTATCAATATATATAGGATCCAGAAAGCATTACGCATTCCTATTTCTGATATTTTTCCTACATAATACTTCATATTAGTATTACTACCATACGGGGGGGCTATATACCAATGGGCTTCGCGAAAATACAGTTCAGGTTAAACCGCTCTCCCAATCGTATAGTCAATTTCAGTTTAGGGCGACATGTCATATATAATGGATATATGCCACGTATCAAACCTACCGTCAACAATCCATATGCTTTATCAAAAAAACAAATACTTACAATAGAAGAGGTTAAAAATCAACTAGCACGAGGAGAAGTGCCGAATCTTCCAGCAGCACACAATAAAGTGTACGATACCAATGGCAACGGGAACGAACTTGCGAATCAAAACTTCAATAGACTTAATTACCGTCAGGCACTTATCGAAGCATTACGGGAGAAAAAAATTATAGGGGAAAACGGAAAAGTCGAGCAACGACTTGCAGAAGGTTTAGATGCGATAGACAATAAAGACAGCCCAAACTATTCTGTGAGACTGGACTATATTAAAGAAATAAATAAAATAACAGGTGTATACAGTCCGCAAGAAACACTCAATAGGCGTCTTGGCGTTTCCATACAGTTAAGCGGAGATGAGCTTGAACAGGAAATATTGAAGCTAGAAGAAGAGCTGAGATCGTAAAAGGTTAAACCAGAGTCTCAAACTCTTGACTGATATTAAATGGACAAAATAGTATAAATTTTCGTATATGGATATGAAAAAAGATTCTGTTGAGGAAAAATATAGATTATTATGGGCAATGGATAAGGTAAACGCCCCTTTTATGTATGCTGTTAACCTCATTCGTAAAAAATGGGGTTTACCTTTATTTACAGCCGAATTCTCTACTTATGAACAAGCTCATCACGCCTATAAAATATTTATGGAATCGCTTGATGAGGTAAGCGCCGAAGAATATTCTCACAATTACCAAAAATATAACATATTAGTTGAGGCTTTGAGAAGGACTAACAAAATAAATGAATACAGCATTAGAGGAACTCTCAATGACTTACCAACAATACAATACGTTAATGATATCGAACGTCTTTGTGATCTTTTCTTTTTTCATAAACATTGGCTTTTTTCTTTATCGTTTTATATCGCAACAAATAAAATAATGGTGCCAAAAAATTCATACTTGAAAGATAATATACCTCCTCAAAATATCGTGGAGCAAATTAAAATATTCATTTGTGATTTGGATAAAAAAACGAATGTTAACTCTTCAATAAAAAAAGATAGGGATATAGTGAGGCAAATATATGACATCCCTATTAATCAAAAAGATACATCTTATTGGGAAGATATTTATTTGAACAAGGTGAAGACGTACAGAAATAGATACAAAGAATCTCGATGTTTTGTTTTATTAACACCAGTAATTGAATCTGCATTAAATTCTCTCTTTCCATAATTTGGGGCATATTGTCGAGGATACAATACGGTGTAACCGATCTTATTAGCTTCTGCACCTATCATATCAATATTTATTATTGATATGGATAACCTCATTTTTCAGACAAAAGACTTACCTGAAGCAAGCTATTTACTGGCTCGTGGTCGATCTTTGCAAAACACAGTACATAACGGTCGAATCTGTTGGTTTATTTTTGATGACTCTGATAACACTTGCAAGGCTCTTACCGATGAATTCTGGCAAGGTAAAGGAACAATCGACGCAAAAACTTATTATGACTCAATGCAGAGGTTAAAAAATGCAATTTTTTCACAAAAGACCTAGCATGAAAAGTCATAGAAAGAAAAAGGCAATTAAAATCGTTTATGAATACGTCCCTGATGAATATTCGGAAGCTAGATTGGAAGATATCTATTTTATGCTGTTTGATGAAATTCAAAATTTAATAGTAAATGAAAATGAACAGTCGGGAAGAAGAAATTCGAACAAATCTTATATTTGAAGATTGTATTCGCCAAATAAAACAAACATATCACGCCGAATATGATCCAAATACCCTTGATTTTGATGCCTTTGATCAATTACTAGCTTGTGAGGCTTTAGCCGAGTCATCTCCAATCATAGCAAATATCAATGTCCAAACACAAGAAAATGAAAATGTTAATGTTAGTGGGAGTGTTAATGGTACTCGTAAACACAGTGTCTACTTTGAGTTAACGCAACGTAAAAAAGATATTATCTCAAAGTTATCTGCATGTGATTATAAAACTTCACCAATCGAAGTCGCTCAATATTTAGAGCTTTTCTTTGGAGAATGGATCAGTAAAGACGGTCATTGGCTATATATAGCTCAGAAATGGAACCCAAGGGCAATACTCAGAACAATTAAAGCGCTAGTTAGACGTCAAGTAAATGGTCAAGAAACGATCAAAAACCCGTCAGCATATTTCACTCATTTAATCAACTATCGTAAAAAAAGAAGAGACACCAAGAAAATAATGTAAATTTATAGAATTTGTAATTTCAATATACCATTGACAATATCATATAAAGTACTATAAAGTAATATTATGGAAGAATATTTTTCCCCCACACAAATATCCAAATTGTTTAGTGTTTCCCCTATTACCGTAAGGCGGTGGATAAAACGAGGAGATTTAAAGGCATTTAAATTATCAAAAGATATAAGAGTTAGGAAAAAAGACCTAAATAATTTTCTTGAACAAAGGAGGGTAAAAAAATGAAAATCTCTGCCCTCTATGCTCGAGTCTCTACTTCTGGTCAAGAGAAGGAACAAACTATAAACTCTCAGATAGCTGAAATAGTTTCAAAAGCTCAAGGAGACGGTAGCACTATTGATGAGACCCTGCAGTACGTTGATGATGGGTGGAGCGGTGAGCTACTCGCCCGCCCTGCTCTGGATGACCTTCGAGATGCAGTAAAGAGCAAAACCTTTGATACCTTGTATCTGTATGATCTCGGAAGATTGTCTCGTAACTTTCTCAATCAACTCATATTGAAAAAGGAGCTGACCGAAGCTGGTATCAAAATCGTATCTCTCCACGATATAAATGGTGAAAATCCAGAGTCGCTTCTTGCACAAAATGTCATGGGATTATTCCATGATTATGAGCGTATCAAAATTGCTGAAAGGTTTCGGCGAGGGAAATTGTACAAAGCAAAAAGCGGTATTTTGTTTGGATGGCAAGCCCCATATGGATACAGCTATGTGAAAGGTAAAGAAAAAGGAATGGGATGTTTTAAAGTGGTTCCTCATGAAGCAGATATAATCAAAATGATCTTTCAATGGATCGGATTGGAAGGATTGACTATCCGACAAGTAATAAAAAGGCTGTACGAACAAAAGCTGTACCCTCGAAAGAGTAAGAACAAATATTGGTCTACCTCTACCCTATCCAAACGATTGAGAGATGAGACTTATATCGGCATCACCCATTACAACAAATCAAAGTCCATCATTCCTGAGAATCCCACTAAGAACGAAAAGTACAAGAAGATCAAGAAAAGCAGTCGGAACAATAATCCTAAGGATCAATGGTTTGCTATTGAAGTAGAACCTATCCTTGAAAAGGAGCTCTTTACTGCCGTACAAAAGCAACTCGTACTCAATGACTCATTTGCAATGCGAAACAGAAAGAATGACTATCTCCTATCGGGGCTTGCTTATTGCTCTTGTGGTCAAAGGAGATCAGGTGAAGGAAACAGTAAAACACATAATTTGTACTACAGATGCACTGATAGGGTACTTCGCTACCCCTTGCCAAAAGAGTGCCATAATAAGGGCGTGAACGCTACTGTGCTCGATGATAAAGTATGGTCTACTATCGTGAAGCTTCTTTCAAATAAGAATCTCATCAAGAAACACTTTGGAATCTGGAAAGCAAAACAAAAACAACCTACATCAAATATAGACTTTCTGAAAACTGAGCTAGACAAAGAGCTAGATGCCTTTGAAACTCAAGAAAAACGATACTTAGAAGCCTATGGAGAGGGTGCTATATCGCTTTCACAGTACAAAGAGCAGGTACAAGCGATCCAAGACAAAAAGACTATTATTCTGACGAAATTACAGCGTGTATCAACCGATTCCCTTACCCCATCAGCTCCTATAATACTCCCCGATCTTGATGTGTATTGCGAGAAAATGAAGATAGTACTAACGAATCGAGACTTCGAAAAGAAGCTACCTATCGTGCGGAAAGTCATTCAAAAGGTCACAACAGATGGTACAATTGCAACCATACAGGGACATATTCCTTTACAAATTCCTGTCGAAAACACACAAGAAAATGTCAAGTTCAAATCTGAGTATCGGTATAGTCGGTCTTCCAAACGTTGGCAAGTCTACCCTTTTCAACGCCCTTCTCAAAAAAACCGTGGCAGATGCCGCAAACTATCCCTTTTGTACGATCGAACCCAATGTTGGCGTCGTCGAAGTACCAGACGAACGACTTCCCGTGCTTGCAAAAGTTGTGAATACTCAAAAAATTGTCCCAGCAGTTGTTGAGTTTTATGACATTGCGGGACTCGTGAAAGGCGCAGCAGATGGTGAGGGCTTGGGAAACAAATTCCTCTCGCATATCCGGGAAGTTGCCGCTATCGCGCACGTCGTGCGACTGTTTGAAGATGGTGATGTCATTCACGTACAAGACACCGTAGATGCACTTCGAGATATTCAAACAATTGAAACCGAGCTCATTTTTGCAGATCTTGCAACTCTATTCAAGCAGAAAGAGCCAAAAGGAAAATTCTCCAAAGAGGAAGGCATTCGATTTGATGCAATCGTCAAACTCAAAAACCATTTGAACGAAGGGAACTCTGCAAGAACATTGCGCCTTACTGACGACGAGGCAATCCAAGCGAAAGATTTGCATCTTTTGACCATGAAGCCGGAAATATTTGTATTCAACGTGTCTGAAGAGCAACTATCCAAACAGGATGAACTCAGAGCAAAAATCGATACAATTTTGAAAGAGCTTACTCACTTTAACGAGAAGCCATCGATGCTTTTTCTCAATGCCAAACTCGAAAATGATGTTCTTGCGTTTGAAGAATCAGATCAAAAAGAGTACCTGAATCAATACCACCTCGGAGAGACCGGCCTCAATCGCTTGATCAAAACCGCCTATGAAACGCTTGGTCTCATGTCATTTCTCACGGGAGGCGAGCTTGAAGCGCGTGCTTGGACTATTCCAATTAATACCTTTGCACACCAAGCCGCCGGCACGATTCACACCGATTTTGAGAAGAAATTTATCAAAGCTGACATTGTGCAATTTGAAGATTTTATCGCACTTGGTGGATGGTCTAAGGCTCGAGAACAAGGCAAAGTCCAGATTGTCGGACGAGATTATGTGATGAAAGAAGGAGATGTAGTCGAATTCAAAATAGGTCAATAATAATTAATTCGACGAAATCCTTCCGTAGTTTTAACGAAGGAAGATGTTGTGGAGTTTAAGATTGGGGGATAATGCAGACGCGCTTCGTCCATTCACATAATCGAAACGGAGATTTGTTTTTGTGATAAATCTACAAAAACATCGGTGTTTTTCCATAATTCTTCCTCATCATCAAGCTTCGATCGATGATCATAAATCTTGACGCCAAGTGACTTAAAATCAGCAGCTGTATACTGTCGCCGACGTGACGCAGCCGCTTTATCTTCCGCTGATTTGGAGAAAACATTTCCGCCAAAAATATAAACCTCTGTTTGTTTTGGGTCCATCTGTCGGATGGTTTCCAAAAATTCCTGATATCTTTGGTAGTGTGCAAGATTTTCCTTTTCGATCCATTCTGTAGGTAGTGGATTTGCTTTTCTTCGAAAAGGCCACCATCTCGTATGAGATGGCTTTATTTCCGATTGTTTTTTAAGTTCTTCCATTTCAACAGAATTGATTTGTGAAAAAAAATGTGCAGAGCGACCAACTCCTTGAGAAGCATCATACGCAAAATAAATCGCACATGTCTGTGCATTTGTTTCCATAAGCATATCTGGGCTTGATACTGCTTCTGAGAATATATTAATAACTGGAGTTTTGATAATAGTTCCTTCTCTCTCTGGCTGAAACCTTCTCAAAACCTCAAATTCAGAAGGATTTACCATTTGAACCGAAAATGTTGGTTGAGGAACTTCAGGCGTGTGTAAGATCTTTCCATCCATACTCATATCAAAATTTGAATTTGATATAAAGTATAATTGATATATGATCAAACGACCTCCCCTTCTCACTCTCACTATTCCAACATACAACGAAGAAAAAAACATCCGCCTCCCTCTGGACAGTGCTTATGATCTGGTGGATGAGGTGCTTATTGTGGACGGTGGATCAACAGATAAAACAGTTGAGATTGCAAAGTCATATGGACCAAAAGTCAGCATTCTTTCAGTGGACAATCCTCCTAATTTTCTTTTGAATAAACAGCGTGCAATTGATAATGCCAAAGGAGATTGGATTCTTCAACTTGATGCAGATGAACGTCTGAGTCCTGAATTGAGGTTAGAGATTAGATATTTGAAATCTAGTCTCCAACATCAAACTTCAAATATCTCCGGCTACTGGATTCCCCGAAAAAACTGGTTCTTGGGAAGATATTTAATGAAGGGGGGCGTCTATCCGGACGCAGTGCTTCGACTCTATCAACGTGAGAAAGCACACTTTGCACTTAAAAATGTCCATGAACATGCCATAGTTGATGGGGAAACCAAATGGACTGAGCATGCGATAGAACACATGGCAGATCCCACATTTGAGCGATATATTGAGCGCTGGCATCGATACAACACCTTTGATGCAAATCAGCTTATTCAGCAAGGAGTTCGTCCGTGTGCTCCCTGTTACTTGATTGGAAAACCCATCGTGACGTTTCTCTCAATATATATACGCCACAAAGGTTTTATGGACGGCTGGCCAGGGTTTGTGTGGGCGCTCTTCTCCTCTATTCGCTATGGGGAAATATATTTCAAAGCTACGAATCAATAAGGTATAATACTTTCATGATCGTCCCTATCGTCAAAGTCCCCAATCCAGTCCTTTATCAAACGGCAAAGAAAGTAGTGAAGTTTGATGCAAAACTTAAACGACTCATTTGCGATATGGGTGATACGCTCAAGGCAGCAAGAAACCCTGAAGGGGTTGGTCTTGCGGCGCCTCAAGTCGGTATTGGCCTTCGCCTCTATGTGACAAAGCCGACGAAGCAGTCAAAAGTACGTGCATATATAAACCCAGAAATCATTAAGACAGAAGATCTCAAAACACATGAAGGTGAAAAAAAGGACTCCTCGACTTTAGAAGGCTGTCTTTCCGTCGATCGCATTTGGTCTCAAATATCTCGACCGCTCAAAGTCCAAATGAAATATATTGATGAAGACGGCAAGAAGCATACGGAATGGTTTGAGGGTTCTAAAGCAACAATCATGCAGCATGAGATCGATCATCTGAATGGTACGCTCTTTACAAATCGTGCGCTTGAACAAAATAGTCTCGTATACGAAGAAAAAAATGGAAAACTTGAGGAAGTAAAAATTTAGCGCATTTCTGCCTGTTTTGCCGCAATTCCTGCGGTGATGTTTGAAGGGACATTTGCAATCGTAAGAAATGGCTTCTTTCCATCTACCATATCCTTTTTGATTCTCTTCAAACACTTGTTGCAAAGCTTCACTCGTTTAAACGAACCTTTTTCCATTATGGTGACTGGCTGAAGATTTGGCTTAAAAAGTCGTTGGGTCTTTGGGGCACGTTTTTTCCATCGACCTCCCGCAACACCACGATGGTGAGTATGAGATCGACCGTACATTACGCCTTTTCCACAATGAAAACAATTCATAGTCAAATCAGTTCAGATTTGTAATTATCGAAACTTTATAATATCATAAGAGCTTGTGTAATGCAACGAGTGGCAACTTATTCATCAATTTCTCAAAATGATTTTTACGTTATTCAGCAATCCAATATTATTCCTTCTTCTTGCTTTATCAATCGTGGTGGCAATCACCGTCCATGAGTTTGCTCATGCAAAAATGGCTGATCATTTGGGAGACCCAACCGCCAGTCTTCAAGGGCGAGTTACCCTGAATCCGATGGCACACCTTGATTTGTATGGGACAATATTCTTACTTTTTGTCGGATTTGGCTGGGGAAAGCCCGTTCAGTTTGATCCATTCAACCTAGACAATCCAAGGCGCGATGCGGCACTTATCTCTTTTGCCGGTCCTGCCTCGAATTTTATCATCGCAATAATATGCGCCTTACTTGCACAGTTGTTCATATTTTTAGGTATTCCCGCTCTAACCACTATCGGTCTTTTGATTCTTTCTCCACTGATCATGATGAACGTCATGCTTGGTACGTTTAATTTACTCCCCATTCATCCACTTGATGGATTTAAAATCGTCGGCGGCATCCTCAGTGAAGATCATGCGCGAGAATGGTATCAACTCCAAAGGTATGGCATGTTATTTCTCCTCATGCTTATCATTCCGTTTGGTGGTCAATCAATGCTCCATATGATCATTGATCCCGTACTTGGATTTTTGTATCAATTTCTTCTTCCGAGTCAATTTTCACCCTTTGTTTAAGGAGCTGGTGTTGGGGTGTAACTACATTTAGCTGATTGTTGTACCCATGAAGTTGCATTTCCCGTTGCGTCTTCTGCGCGTACTTGACAAAATACCGTAGAGTTATTGTCTGGCTTACTACTCAAAGAGATCTCATTTGTGGACATATTTGAAATTGCATTATTGTAATACCACGTAGCCACTTCTTCGGCGTTTGTTGAGGTAAAGCTCTTACTGCTACATTGAAAAACATACTGAGAAAACGCATCTTTGCACTCAGGGCTTTTTGTCGCATATGGTTCCCAAGTCCATTCAGCACAGCTTTTTCCGTGTTGAATTTGGAGATATTTCATCTTGCAACTACTCGACAGTATAGAAACGGGAGTTGGCGTAGGAGTTGGCGTAACATTTGCTCCATCTGTCGTCTCTTGTGCCGATATACATTTGAAGTAGTCTGATGAATTACAGCCGCTTCCCAGATGCGCCTGAATGTCTGTACAACTTGTGTACACGCAGTTATTGGTACTTATCCCCATTGACGCCTCTTTGGTAGCTTCTGGCTCAACAAAATTCTTAATAGAGATACCTTTGACAGCTTCCACCACATCTGACCCATCCTTTGTTTTTGTCGTAAATGTCCAAGGAACTCCTTCGTTGTCATAGATCGTTCCATCGATATTAAGTTGATAATAGTAGGTTGTTGCAGGAGTAAGAAGGGTCAGTGGCACTGAATGTTCTTGTTTTGCTTCAACTTCAGGTCCATAAAAAGTGAGGGTTGTTGGCGATGTACCATATTCCACGACTCCTTGTGTTTTTTTTGAGGTAACCCATGCAATTGATGTTGATGATTTTGTGATTTCAACTGCCACCACATCTTCAGGCATTGCATTTGAAGCTTGAGTTATCAAACCTTTTGTTGCAAGAAATAGAAATAAAATGACCGGAAGTCCAATAAACACGGTCAAAATAAGAAAGACCAGTTTTATTTTCTTTCCATTCAAAATAGCGGGCGTAGATTGAGAAGACATAATGATATGATACCATTTCTTACTCTGGTGAGTAAAGATATTCTGACAAAATTAGACACGAACAGTCATGCGTAAAACTGCACCAAGAAGTAATAGTATGCCGCCCATAAGTGCGTATTGCACCATCATATCGTATGTGCCACTCTCGGGAAGAGATGATGTCGTCTCCTTTGTCGAAGAACTCGTTGAAGTATTCCCTGCACCGATGGTAACGGTATGTACTTCAAGCTTGCTACAGTCAATTATGTTTGATGCGTTGATATCATTTTTTGCAATTTTTGACGTATCTGTTTTTGATAGGTCACAGTCAAAGGTCAGATCAGTTTCCCCTTCTGCAACTCCTTTAAACACAAGTGTCGCGACACTTCCGGTTCCCGTCTTATATTCTCCTTGATTTGCCACTACTCCATAAATATAAAGCCTGCTTGTTTCTGGGGTATTTCCAACAATGGGAAAATAATCAACACCAGTGACCGATTGAAGATCGAGTAAATCATCATCATAGCTCACATAAATATCGGTGCCCGCTATTTGATCGGTGCCCGCATCAATATCAACGGTGACGGTGAATGTCTCATCTACTTCAATAGCAGAGCTTGCAGAATCAAATTCTAGTGAAGCAGCGTGTACAGAAAATCCAGAGACAGCTATAAAGAGAGCTGCTCCGATAACTGCATTATAAATAATTTTTTTCATTCTTAAATCATCATTCATGAATCATGAATGTCAACTCATTTAACCGTAATAAAGACTGATCCAATCTGTGGTGTCAAAACTTGCACGTCTTTATCAACAAATTTTGTTTGCTCATTGTCTTTTGAGGTAAGAATTGTGACGACATTTTCGCCAGCTTTCTTTGGTTTAAGCTTTATGGTCAGCAATGCACTGTCATCAAAGACAGTGGCTTCCTTCATTTGGACGTCTTTTATTCCGGTTACCGAATGGTACATTCCCTTATCAAACTTGAATATCTGAAATCCAGGCATTGCCGATTCTAAGGAAATCACCTCAAATGCCTCGGGGTCGATTCCGATAAGCGCATCATATCCGGTGATATCTTTTCCTCCTGAAAAACCATACATCGTGACCGTCACCGTATCACCAATTGCTGCAGAATCTTTGTCTGAACGTACTTCAACCCAAGGAATTGTACGATCTTTTATCTCTGAAACGAAGAGGTCTATTTCTGCTAAATCCATATTTTCTTCAGGAGTTGCAGGAACAAGCTTCAGTGCTTTTTGCACTTGAACCTTCAAGCCCTGATTTGAAAGTACGATATACCCTCCGAGTGCAATCAGAAGTACGACTACTGTTATAAAGATCATTCGCACATTATGAGCGGCTGGTTTTTTTTCACTGATCATCTGTGCTGAATCTATTGGTCCATATGATTGATTTTGATTTTCCATAGTATCTTAAGTGTAACTGATAAAAAAAACGCTTGCAATGTCTAATATATCACTTTTCATCATATTTAAACTCTAAAGCCTTGAGCATGAGAACCATATCTTGAGCATGCACAATCCCATCAAGATTCAGATCACCACGAGATACTGATGAGCTCGTCGTCGATCCAAAGTTATTTCTGACATATACGGCGTCAACCGAATCAATAATCCCATTTTGAACGGGAATATCTCCTACCAAGAGAATAATCTTGCTCATATCCATGTCCTGCGTACCCGCTTTGAGATCAATTTTTTCTGCTGAACAATCGTATGTTCCTGATACCGACTCTGTTGGGGTTGCCTCGCAGATCTTTTTCATAAGGTGTTTCGGTCCTTTGATATAAATTGCATATTTTGCGCCAAGAGCTACATTTTTCGCTGAAAATGTCCCTGACCACAATCCATCGCCATCTGCTTCAAACGGAATTACTTTCTCTTCACGATACGATTTATCTCCGGCAGCAAGAATAACTCTTGTATTCAATGTCCGATATGCCTCTGCAGGCTGGGTCGTCACTCCTTGAAATCTGACTTTTATTTTAAGCTCAACATCTCCCCGTGCTCCTCCCACAGGTTGGGTCGGAATTTGAGTATTGGCAGGACTCGACGCACCTTCGAGTATTTCAATAGTATGATCTGACATATTATTACAATCAATGATGTTTGTTGCAGATATATCATTTTTTATGACGCTTGATGATCCCGGCTTTGAGGGGTCACAAATAAATGTTAGTTTCGTCGTACCAATTTTTTTGGATAAAAATGTTATTGTCGCCACAGTTCCAGTACCTTTTGTGAATTCTCCTTGATTTGCAACGGTTGCTGCTATATAAAGTTTTCCTTCAAAAGGCGTGTGATTTATTACCGCAAAATGTTCTCCCTTCAATACCGATTTCACCTCAAGAAATTCTTTGTCATATGCAATATACGTGTCGGTACCCATAATTTCTTCCGTACCTGAATTGACAATAACACTTACGTCAAATTCTTTTGGCAAAATAACATTTGAGGAAATGGGAAGCATTTTAAGAGTTGCAGCATTTGAAGGCACGCCTGTAGTTGGTGTTGGCGTTCCTTCTTCAGGTGTAATTGAGTTGTCGGGTGCTGGGGTATACGTGGGAGTTGGATCAAGTGCTTGGCACACGCAGCTTTGATCTGCATCAACAGCACTACACACTGGACCATATCCGCTACTACAGGTATCTGATGAAACAGTCTCCCCCGAACACGCGCAAGTTCCTGGATCAGTTCCTGTTCCAATGACGGTCACTTTTGTCATTACATTTTCAGGAAGTTCAAAGTATGTTGCAGTATCATCATCTGATGAACCAGCCACTCGTGTTTCTGACTCAGTAATAAAGTCTGAAACACCCTCTTTCAAAGCCTTAAACTTTAAATTAAACTGTACAGCATCAAGTTGGCCTTGGTGTGAAACAAGCAGTAAATGAAGCGTCTTAATACTTCCTCCAGAGCTCGGAACTACTTCTTCTATAAGCGGAGAAAGGAAATAATCTTTCGTTACTTGAGAAAAACCTGACTCCTCACCAAATTCAGTAGCATATGAAAAAATGGCACCGTCATATGAAAGGTATAACTCAAGCGCCGAAGCTTCTCTACTCGTAAGGCGCATACTCACCTGAAATTCCTCATCAACGTATACCTCTTCTTTTTCAGGAATGAGAGATGCCTCAATTGGCGGATTGAGACCGGCAAAAAACTTCTGGACAAACGGAGAAATATACCATATGAGACCGATAAAAAGCACTATCCCGACAATACCGAATCCAAGATATTTTTTAGAAATATGAGGAATTTTCGGCATTGAAAAATGGAGGTGACGAATACTTTGTGCTTGAATTGGTGTTTTATCCATCTTGTTGATGAGTTTTAATAAAATTGATCTGCCAAATGACATAATCCAAGATTGACGGCTTTCCATCATCACTTGAATCAAAGTTCGATGTTCTACAGTCACCTATTTTTCCTCCTGGTGGTATTTCAGCTTTCAGCACATATTCATTGTACCAACAGACATAATCATTCACATCTATAATCGCAGTTCGCACCCCATTTTCTTCAACATAATTGCAGTTTGCATTTCCCTTTTCATAATCGGGACAGTTGTTTGGTTCAATGGTTGGAATAAGAGTGTTTGTTGCGGCAGGTGGCATTGGGGTGTTTGTTGCAGCCGGCGGGATTGACGTATTAGTTGGCGGAATGGGCGTATTGGTTGGAGGCACTGGCGTGTTGGTTGCAGTTGGGGGAACAGGTGTATTTGTTGGAGGCACTGGCGTGTTGGTTGGTGGTACTGGGGTATTGGTTGGTGGCACGGGGGTATTGGTGGGTTTTGGGGTAAATGTTGCTGTTGGAGGAACAGGAGTATTTGTTGGAGGCACTGGCGTGTTGGTTGGTGGTACTGGGGTATTGGTTGGTGCAATGGCATTTAATTTAAGGACATTGGTATTAAATCGAGTAAATCCTTCATCTGCACAGGTTATTCTCACATCTTTTTCTCCCGGAGTCGTAAATTCTGTTGCGGCAAATATATCATAGGGATGATTTGGAACATTTGTATATGTAATGTACGTTGTTGTACTATCGATCCATGTAGAAGAAGAGCTTGCTTTTGCTTGAAATTTAAATGAGTTCAAATATGTATTCCCCCTTCCACATCTTCCCGTGATATCTGGAATGGTAATATTAAATCTTACCGTTTTATCTTTCACAATTGAAGTAACTCCACTTGTCGTACTGATATATCCCGGAGACAAGATATCAACAGTCATCGAAACATCAACGGGTGTGGGAACGGGAGTATTGGTTGGTGTGGGGGTGTTGGTTTCGGTCGGTGTTGGGGTTGGTGGGATTGGAGTATTGGTGGGTGTTGGTGTGGGGGTATTTGTGGGAGTAAGAATACCAACTCCAAACTCCGTGCTTTGAAGAATTGGACGAATACCAAGAGGAAAAATAGGACATCGTACACGCACCCATTTTGCACCTTCAGTACGAAATATATTTCCTGCGCTCATTTGATTTCCATTTTTGACAAAAGTGTATGATTCTTCCCAAGAACTGCTACCTGAAGCTCGTGCTTCTAGCACAAAAGCCGTGGTATTTGTACTTGTTCTACCGCACTCCCCAGGTATGTCAGGCAGTGTGAAAGAAAAATTTACCAACACATCTTTCAAAACAAGATTTGGTGGTATATGTGGTATGTACCCTGGTGAGCTTGGATCAAGAGACAATGTAACGGGAACAATTGTAGGAACAGGGGTATTGGTTGGACGTGGGGTAAATGTTGCGGTTGGAGGAACAGGAGTATTTGTTGCAGTTGGAGTTGCGGTTGGCGCAGCTGGAACGGTAAACGCAACAGAATCTGCAGAAGGATGACAGGAAAGCCAGGAACTCCCACAATTTGTTGGACCACCATTTACTGTACAGGTGGAATTACCACTACACTTCAGACTATCACTCAGTTCCTGATTTACCACTGCCACATATCGTCCGGGAGCAATATTCGAATTACTTCCATAAAATGTCCAGTCGTAATTAACACTAGCTGCAGGGACGTTAAATGCACACCACGTTCCATTTGTGCTACCAGTTAAACCCGTCGGTGTCCAACCAGTAGGACAATCAAATCCACCCTGCTGAACTGTTTTACATTCTGAACCCGCTCCTGTCCCCGTACACTTTGCAAGGGCTACTTTCCGACTCGGCCTCGTATCATTCCACCGTGCAGAAAATCCATAAACTTTACTCGCATCTGATCCAGACGTTCTTCCGATAGATCCACTGGGTGGCTGAGGGGTCGGCGTAGGAGTTGGAGCGCTACACCGAATGGTATTTCCTTGAATCCAAATTTGCGGACCCCGTACCGAACCATAAGCACTTTGTACGCTGTAGTCATAGTTTTTATCTGGAGCTATCGCCTGAGTCCACGTGTTGGTGGTAACCTGCTTCCAAATATCTTCACTCCAATTTTTTCCCCAATCGTCATATGGTTCTTTATTGAGCCTTATAATATAATTATCTGCACGACTTACGGAGTTCCACGAAAGGTCAACCGAGGTTCCCGAACTATTACAGATTGCCTTAATGTTGGAAACTCCCGCTGGAGGCACAGGAGCATAGACAAAATTACACCGACTAATTGCACCCGAGCCACCTGGTCCCGAACAATCCCACAGTCCTGCTTTTTGTACTTCATACGACCATTCGCCAACGTTTGTATCTCTATTAAGTCCATGCATCCATGTCCATCCAATGGCTCCTGACTTCGTCATATCAAAATCAGAATCAACCGTGAGTAGGCTGGTGTAATTTGCTGGAACAGCCGATTGAATTCGTACCGCATAGTACTCGCCTGATGAAACCACATTGCTCACCGCATAATACCCCGAGCTGTTTGTTGTGGCATAGCCCCAATTATCAGAGCCATCTTTTACCCCAACGCGAATATTTGCCATCCCTTGTTTGGATCCTGCATCTTTAATATATCCTGCTATTTGAACAAACGAAGGCGCTGAAGAAGAGTCAGTCACACATTTTGTGCGCGTAATGTTTCCTGCGGCACAGCCGCCGCAGCTATCATCTTTACATATTGACTCTGATTGACAACGCTGACCAGAGGGACAACTTCCGCATTGTATATCATCAGAACAATTTCCAGCATTTACATCGCCTACCTTATTGATTAGTAATATTCCAAGAATCACAAGAAATAGAAGGAGATACGTTCTTATTTGTCGCATAAGATATTTATATCATAAATCAGCATATTTGCCAATTCATACGGCTAGTTAACTGACTATAAGATCTTCAATTAGTTTGGTTCTCCGGTGTAACTTTAATCCTCGATGTATAGAAACGGCGTTTTTCAAAT
>Ga0210006_1001419_pt1 | contig 16598 bp, 9 predicted proteins | sample CryGey02umfilter_2_FD_185452 | JGI IMG/M metagenome (GOLD analysis project Ga0210006, IMG submission 185452) | Groundwater microbial communities from aquifer in Utah, USA - Crystal Geyser 4/10/14 0.2 um filter (SPAdes) (version 3) | ecosystem: Environmental > Aquatic > Deep subsurface >... | reverse complement strand
AAATACATCGAGAATCAAGGAAGATCAAAGGATATTAAACAGTTGAAATTATTTGATTTATAGCAAAATATGCTAAATAGCATAGACGCCCTGTGATGTCCCGCAGGACTCACAGGGTTAATTCACAATTATTTACTGGAATAGCAATAATTTTTGTGCTATTCTTTTTGTTTTCAAATTTTGCTAAAGCTAATAGTGTCCCACGTTACTTGGGTTATTCTGGTACTTTGAATAGTGCCGCTGGAAGTCCTGTGACAGGAAGTTATAATATAGTTTTCAAAATTTATAATGCTTCTAGTGGAGGTACGGCTCTTTGGACAGAAACACATTCTGGTGTGGATGTTTCTAGTGGATTTTTTAGTGTGACACTTGGTGATACAACTGTTTTAGATCTAGATTTTTCTGAGCGTTATTGGCTGGGTATCACTGTAGCGACTGATAGTGAAATGACACCACGCACTCCACTTAGTTCAGTTGGTTATTCTTTTGTCTCAGATGTCTCTTATGGTGCTTTTACCTCATCTACAGCTGCTAGTACTTCTACGGCTTCAGGTGGAAATATTTATTATAACACTGGCGATGGTAATTTGTATGTTTATGACGCTGTCGAAGATGAATGGGTAGATTTGACTTCTCAAGGTACTAGTATTATTGATGGTAGTTCTACAAGTACAATTCTTACTTGGGATGGCTCAAATTGGTCTGAGAACCTTAACTTTTTGATTGACTCTTCTGGTGTTGTAACTACAGGAACTTGGCATGGAGCTAGAGTAGATATTTCTGATTACACCAACTTAGCAGTTGATAGCGATTTAGTTTTGACTGGGGATACTTTGTCAGTATCTTCTACTATTGCTCGTGTAACAGATCTTCATGATTCTGTAACTATCAATACTACGACTTATGATTATCTAGCACTTATTGATCAGGCAATTACTTTGGGACAAATAGATATATCTAGTGATACTAATCTTTCTGGTGACTCTGAAATAGTGTTGACTGGTGATTCTTTATCTATTAGTTCTACTATTGCCCGTGATTCAGAGCTTCATGACTCTGTAACCTTGAACACTTCTACCTATGGTTATTTGACTTTGACTGGGCAAGAAATTGCTCTTGGTCTTATCGATATTTCTGATTATACAAATTTGGCTGTAGATGGTGACTTAGTTTTGACTGGTGACACCTTGTCAGTTTCTTCTACTATTGCTCGAACTACAGATCTTCATGACTCTGTAACCTTGAACACTTCTACCTATGGTTATTTGAGTCTTGATGGCCAAAGCATAGTACTTGGTCAAATTGATATTTCTGATACAAATATTACTCAAGGTACAGGTATTACTATTACTAGTGGTAGTATTGCCACTACCCTTGGTACTGATATAAATTTGGCAAGTAGTGAAGTAACTAGTACGCTTGCTCTTACTAATGGTGGTACAGGAGCCACTACTGCGTCTGGAGCTAGAACAGCTCTAGGTTTAGGAAGTGTGTCTTTGTTGTCAGCTATTGATTCTTCATATATTACAGATCTGACTATAGTTAATGCTGACATTTCTGCTTCGGCTGGCATCGTAGATACTAAGCTTGCTACTATTTCAACTGCCGGAAAAGTTGCTGATACAGCTCTTTCTGCTCTTGTTACAAAATTGGGATCAGATATTAGTCTTAGTACAGAAATAAGTGGAACTCTTGCTCTCACCAATGGTGGTACAGGAGCGACGACTGCTTCTGGAGCTAGAACATCCTTAGGTCTAGGAACTTTGGCTACTTTATCTGCAATAACTTCTGCTTATATTACTGATTTGACGATAACCAATGCTGATATTTCAGCTTCAGCAGGTATCGTCGATACCAAGCTTGCTACTATTTCAACAGCTGGAAAAGTTTCTGATTCAGCTCTTTCTTCAACAGTTACGAAACTTGGTTCGGCTATTGATCTTGCTACCTCAGAGGTAAGCGGTTATTTACCAGTGAGTAAAGGTGGTTTGGGTAATTTGTCTATAAGTACCTATGGTATTCCTGTTTATTATTATGGTAGTTATTATTCTAGTGCCGGGTTTATGTGGAATCCAAATGACGCGAGACTAGGAGTTAATAACTCTGATCCACAACACACATTGGATGTAGGGGGTAATATTGGTCTTGCCAACAGTTCTTATATAAATTGGGGAGCTACTGATGGTGATACAGGTTATGGTTTGAGGGACTCTGCTGGGACTATCCAATATAAAAACTCTAGTGGTAGTTGGACAAATGTGGCATCGACCCCACCTCTTACTGGTACTGTAGGACAAACCGTTACTTTTGATTCCAATGGTGATCAGACAGCAACGTCTATTCTTTATATTGATTCTACCAATAGTAAAATTGGTATTAATACTACGACTCCATCTAGTACTTTGGATATTGCAGGAACTTTGGGTTCTTATGGTTTGACTCTGACAGCTAACAGTTCAAGTGGTTCATCTGGTGGTTCTACTCCTGCTGTACCAGGAGAATGGAGTGATTATTCCGCTAATAGTTCCGCACAAGCTATTGCTTCTGCTCAAGGTATTTTGACTTTTGATGATGGTAACACTATCATTCCTCACTATAGTGATGTTCTAGGCGGAGAAACTTTGCTTGTTATAGATAGTGCGGGTAATGAAACTGAAACAGGAGTTGCAATAACTACTTCTGGTTCCAGTTTTGTTGCTAAAAAATCAGGTAAAAATAGTTTTATCATTGCTTGGTATGGTAATAATGATTATCAGGGTTATTATAGAGGTTATGATAGTGATGGTGTTGCATTGACTGACCCTATTGCTTTTACCGCAGGGAATTATAATCCAGGTGGTAGTTGGGATTTTATTGTCAATGGAAACTCTGTTGTATTTATGTTTTTTAATAGTAATTATTATAGGACATATTATAGAGGGTGTTATACCACATCATGTTATGTAGATTCGTATTCTGAGCCTAATCTTTTGGCATATGCTGCTTACGATAGTATTCATGGTACTGTCTTGTCTAATAATACTCCTCTATTTGTTTATTATGATTCCAATTCTAGTGTGATGAAATATTCTTTGTATTCTGCAGGTTCTTTGAGTAGTGGTGTATCTCTTGGAGAATCTGTTTATCCTGAGGGTATTGAAGCCATTGATGCTGGGCAAGCTATAGTTACTTGGAATATTGCTCAGGATTCAAAATATTTAGTTTTAGATTGTGTGTCTATTCCAGGTACATGTTCTTATGGTTCTGCTGTTACTTTAGAGACAGTGGCCTCAGGACATACTGCTAGCACAAAAGTTCGTAGATTATCAGGCGGTGAGGTGGGTTTTTTTACTACAGACTTTTATTATGATGGAGATGTTACTTATTCTAGTGATATTCACTATAGTATTTATGATAGTACACTGACAACGCAACAACAAACTACGACTACTATTTATAGTAGTAATGTTGCTGCAGGTATTTATTATGTTGACGCTGGGTTTACTACCAATACTTTTGCTTTAGTTTATGGCGGGGATAGTGCTTATTATCAGGTATATTCAGGTGGAGGTATTGCTAGTGGAGGTGATACATATAGCGCTTCTGGTTCAGCCACATCAATTCACAGTTTAAATAGTTTCAATCTAGAGTCAGATGTATTTGCTAACGGATCCTCAATGTATGTATATTATAATGGAAATTCTTTATATTTTGATATTTTTGATGTCAATGGTAGTAGTGTTGTTCATGAACAACTTATTACTGCTTCATACTATGGTTATTCTCCTGTTGTAAAATTATTGTCTGATGGTACTATGCTAGTTGGGTATTATGGGTATCCTTTCAATCAGTATGGTATGTATGCTCAGATTTATGATTCATCTGGTGTTTTACAGACAGCTGAGTTCGCCTTGTCATCAACAGGTTCTGATCAGAACACTTATAATTATAATTCTTTAAATATTTCTCCAATGTCAGATGGACAGTTTTTGGTGACTTTTGTGGATTGGGGTAACTTTTATTATATTAAATATAATAGTTGTTCATCAGGGGGTTTTTGCGGTATGGCTTCAAATATATCGGGTAATCCAACAGCATATAATACGTCTGTTACAACTTATGGTAGCGGTACTACTGAAAAAGTCTTCTTGTCATATATTGACAGCAGTGACTCTTATGGAAAATATATGATCTTTACTGAGAGTGACTTTCAGTTTACCACTCCGGCTACTTTTTCTGCGGGGGTTACTTATAACGTAAATGTAAGTACTTTATCAAATGATAATGTAGTAGTATTGTATAATCTGGAGGGTGGTCTGAATGCTTACCGTACTTTTGATACTAGTTTAGAAACGCTAGATAATGCTCAAGCTATTAATTCTTACAACACCAATGATTCACCTATATCTTCTGATATTTTGGACAATGGAAGTGTGGGAGTGGGTTATTCTGTATCTAGATACGGATATCAACCGGTGCCGGCCTATATGATTTTAGACAGTACTTTGAGTACCGTGATTCAAGAAAATACTTTTGTCCCTGTTACTTATCAGATAGGAGCTTATTTTAATATAAGAAGTATACCTTCTTTAGATAAATTTATTTTTTCTTATACAAAATACGTGGAGCCTTCATTTCTTGGGGCTGAGTTTTTAATTTATGGAGTGGATGCTGGTGGAGGAGGTGGTAGTGTTGAAAGTTCTAGTGTTACTTCTACAGCAGACATATCATTTGCTGATACTTCTTCTACCATTCAGTGGATGCTTCGTATGGACACGACTAGTAATACTATTCACTTTTTGGATGCAGGTGGTGATGATGGTGTCTATTTGACTCAAGATTCTACTTCTTGGACCAGTAACTCTGACGAGAGATTGAAAACTAATATTTTGGATTTGAATGTTTTGGATAGAATAGACAATTTTCGTGCGGTTAGTTTCAATTGGGTGAAAAATGGCAACGCTGATGTCGGTGCTATCGCACAGGAGTTATACAAAGTATTCCCTGAGGTAGTAACTGTTGGTCGGGATAGTCTGGGATCAAAAGGTGAAGGTGCTTGGGGTATTCAATATTCCAAACTTGGAGCTCTGGCTCTCGAAGGTGTCAAGGAATTGAAACAACAAATGGATGTTTATAATGCTCTTCTATTAGGTGGTGGTATGAATCAATTTATCAACGATGAAGCTATTAGTAAGAGTCTTGTATTTAGTCGAAATACTGCATTTACCAAACACATCGCCCTTTCTCAAGATAGTGTAGGTATGGCTCTTATTCAGCCTGGTGAGAGTGGTGTCCATATTGTTTTCAAAGAGGTTTACTCTACTGTCCCTATCATTACCCTTACATTAGCTTCAAGTGCTCCTGTAGATAGATATTATGTAAGCGATGTAGATAATGAAGGATTCACTATACATATCGTACCTATCGCTAGCCAAGATACACTTATCAATTGGCATGCTTTTGCTCAATTAGATGATTTGGCAAATATTTCGATGTCTTCTTCTACAAATAGTAATGATGAGAGTAGTATTTTTAGTGACAGTCTGGCTGATTTGGCTAATAATTATTTACAAATAAATAATTTGACTGATGAAGATATTCAAAATGCTGAAGATAACGATACTAATTTAAGCACTGTTGATGAAGAAGTTATTTCAGATATAGTGACAACTACAGAAGATAATTTAAACGAAGAAGTCGTTGAAAATATTATCACAGATGAAAGTTTGTTAGAAGAAACCAGTACTACTACACCTGCAGAAGAAGTCTTGGTAGTAGAGGAAACAATAGTCAATGATACTACAACTTCAACTATGTCTAATTAATTTATCTATGGAAATAAGAGAAAAAAAAAGTCTAGTCCCTCAAACATTATTACAAAATACTAAAATCAAGGATTTTATTTTGATTTTATTTATTTTAATTTTTTTTATAACAACTTTATTTTTTTATTTTAGTTATCACAAAGTAAAAAAGGATTTGTATATTTTGACAGACCCACAAGCTCAAGAGACTATCAACAAAGTAGAAGCTGAAAAGCTTATAACCGAAATTTCTGAATTTATGACTCTTCCGGAGGAAACTCCAGTTGTTGGTACTATCAAAGATGTTGATAATCTTGTAAAAACACAAAAGTTTTTTGTTGGCTCACAAAACGGAGATAAGATTCTTATTTACAAAGATAAGGCTGTTATTTATAGACCAGAGACTAAAAAAATAATTAATGTTGGACCTGTTTATATAGAAGCAAACAATGAGACTGTCGAAGATATTTCCACCTCTACGACTAGTGATGTGGATGGAGATAGCGAGGTTTTAAATGAAATGGAAGAAGTAAGTGTTGAGGTTCGTAATGGTAGTGGTGTGACAGGGGCTGCTTCAAATTTGGGAACAGAAATAGAGAGTATAGAAGGTTATATTTTAAATAAAGTAGGGGATGCTGTTACCACTACTTATAGTGGAACTTGGTTAGTCAATCTTACTGGTAAAAATATAGATAGTTTAAGTAGTAAAATAGAAGATGTTCAAGTTATCGATAAATTGCCAGAAGGTGAGGAAAATAGTCTAGCTGATGTGGTAATAATAATAGGTTCAAATTAGTAGGTTAAATAATAACTTAAAATAAAAAGACAAACTTATATCAAGTTTGTTTTTTTTATAAATCTTTATTTTATGTTATAATAAAAACACTTTTAAATATTTTATGCAAACAAAAATTTCTGATAAAAAAATTTTTCCAAAAGCGATTAGTTTCAAAAAATTAATTGGTCCGAGTTTTATTATTTTGGCTTTAGGACTTGGTTCTGGAGAAGTAATACTTTGGCCTTATATGGTCTCTAATTATGGTCTAGGGATTGTCTGGGGTGCTATTTTGGGAATTAGTTTTCAGTATTTTATAAACATGGAGATAGAACGCTATGCTTTGGTAAAAGGTGAGAGCGTATTTGTGGGATTAAACAAATTATGGCGAGGGGCTGCTTACTGGTTTATTTTTTCAACATTTATTGGTTTTGGTTTGCCTGGTATTGTCGCTGCTGCAGCTCAGTTGATTGCTCATGTATTTGGAATCGCTAATTTCAAATGGTTGGCAATTGCGTTACTTCTTTTTGTTGGTCTTATATTGAGTTTGGGTAAGACAGTCTATGGTATGATGGAAAAAGTGACAAAGACGGTTATATTGCTAGGAGTTCCTTTTATTTTTATTTTAGCTCTTATTTTGGCGACAAAAACTGACTGGTTTTTGCTCTTACAAGGTTTGGGTGGAAAAGGTGATGGTTACAATTTTTTACCAAGTGGAATTAGTTTTGTGACTTTTTTAGCAGCATTTGCTTATGCAGGAGCTGGTGGTAATCTAAATTTGACCCAATCAATTTATATCAAAGAAAAAGGTTATGGAATGGGTAAATATGCTCAAAAAATATCTGGTCTTTTTGCTAACAAAAAAGGTATTCATCAAGAAATAAAATTGGAAGGTGAAGAATGTGATGTAAATCATGAAAACGTAGTAAGGTTCAAAGCTTGGTGGAAGAAAATTAGTTTAGAGCATTTACTTGTTTTTTGGTTTGTCGGAAGTCTATCTATGCTTTTCCTCATGATTTTGTCCTTTAGCACTGTCTATGGTTTGGATAATAGTGAGGGAATTAGCTTCGTTATCAATCAGGGTATTGTAATTAGTAAAACTTTGTTTCCTTGGGTAGGTTCATTATTTATGTTTGTACTTGGTATCATGCTTTTTCAGACTCAGCTTGGTGTGATGGATTCTACTTCTCGCATTATGGCTGAGAATTTTGCTCTCAAAAAACAAGAAAAGACAAAAAGTAAAAAGATTAATTTATCAAAAATTTATTTTACTTTTCTTTGGTCTCAGATTGCTTTTGGTATAGTACTTTTTCTTTTCAATTTTTATGAACCAAAGCAGTTGATAATTTTGGGGGCTGTCATCAATGCTGTGGCTATGTTTGTCCATATTGGTTTAGTATCTTGGCTCAATAATAAACATTTACCAAGTGTGTTTAGACCTAATTTGTTGAGGAAAATAATTATTGGAATAATTTTTATATTTTTTGGATTTTTTAGTTCTTTTGTTGTTTTTAGCAACTTTTTTGGCTAAGATTTGCTTTTTTATGTTCTCTGTGATATATTGGTTTTGCTTTTAATTATATATTTATATGGGATTTTTTGCTTATTTGTTAGGGACCGATTCAAAGAGTCCTGGTGCTCATGATATCGCAAAATATAGACATATTACACGTAACAAAATTTATCAAATTTTGCATTCTATCAGAATAAGTAGTTTGACAAAAGAAAAAGAAAAAATTATAGAAGATGAAATTACCAAACATCTGTTAAGTAATAGTACTATATCTTTAAAAGTAATTAGGCGTGTTTTGAGTGATTTAGTTAGAGAAAAAAGTATAAATAATATAGATAAAAAATATATTTATCAAGCTTTTGAAGAATATTTTTTTAACAATAAAGAAAATAATTAGTAGTTATGAAAAGAATAATAATTTTGATGGGGGTGCCTGGAAGTGGTAAAGGAACACAAGCTAGAAAATTAGTTCAAAAATTTGATTTTGCACATATTTCAACTGGAGATTTGCTCCGTGCTTTAGATGCTGATCCAAATGGTGACAAAGATGACAAAGCCAAATTGGCTGAAATGAAAGCAGGTAAGCTAGTATCTGATGATCTTATCTATAAATTAGCTTTTACTGAAATAAAAAAGAATCTTGATGCTGGTAAAAATGTAATTTTGGATGGAGCTATTCGTACCGTAGAACAAGCCAAGAAGTATGAAGATTTTTTTTCTTCAATTGGCATGTCTGAAGAAGTAATCGTAATAGAAATAAGTCTGTCAGATGAAACAAGTTATAATCGTCTTACTAAGCGTAAAGTGTGTCCTACTTGTGGCTTCATCTTGCCATACTCACCAGAAAATGAGATGAAGACAGATTGTCCAGAATGTAGTGAAAAACTCATTATACGTAGTGATGACAATCCAGAAACTATCCAAAAAAGAATCAAAGAACAAGGCAATGTGGCTCTACAACCAATATTGGAATACTATCGTGAAAAAGGGGAATTGTTTAGTGTTGATGGAGAAAGAGATATCGAGACGGTTGACGTCAAAGTTGTGAAATTACTTTCATAGTTTATTTACAAATAAATATAGGTTATAGAATTAATATTTTTATATATTTATTTTTGGAATTTGGATTTAGTAATTTGTAATTTTGTACTATGTATATTAGGAGGGTATTAAAAAATTATTTTATTCCGCACGTAAAAAACGGTTATCATCCACATATCTTGCATACAAAGAGAACTATTTTTTATAGTCTCTTTTTTTTACTAACAAAAATGATGGTAGTGTTGTTTGTAGTATTGCTACCTTTAGAAACTTTTAGTTTACCAGAAGTAAAGAATTCTATTGCTGACAAAATAATTGCCGAGACAAATAAGGTAAGAAATAAATTGGCGGTTCGCAGTCTAGATACCAATGAAAAATTGTTTTCTTCTGCCAATGCAAAATCTTGGGATATGGTAAGAAATGATTATTTTGATCATATCTCTCCTGATGGCAAAAGACTTAGAGACTTTTTGCAGGAAGCAGATTATGATTATAGAATGGCAGGGGAGAATTTGGCTGTAGGATACAAAAATTCAGAAGACTTGATGGTGGCTTGGGAAAATAGTCCAAGTCATTATGACAACTTGATTGACAAAGATTATAGAGATATTGGTGTAGGTGTCTCTATCGGAGAGTACAAAGGTGTCCCTAACACACTTTTTGTAACTCAGCATTTTGCTACTCCAAGAAATATTGTGGTACCTGCTGTGGCAGGAATCGAGGAAACAAATAGCGATATTATCTATGACAAAGATAGATCAGAAGTTCTCTGGCAAGAGAGCCATGATGGTGTAATGACTTTGACTGTGCGTGCTTATATCACAGGAGATATTGCAAGTGCCAAGGTAACAGCCAATCAATATGACATAAATCTTTTTCCTAGTGATAAAGAAGGAATATATATTGGTAAAGTTAATTTTTTGGGAAACAGCGATGATTTGTTCAAAGTAGTACTCATGCCCAAGATTGAAATAGTGGATGTAAGTGGTAATATCACTAATGATATTATTGATTGGAAAAATCCAAAAGTAATGACTATATCATCACTCACAAAATATGAAACCTCAAAATCTGGTTTGGCCAAAGTATTTAGTATTTTCAATGTTTCTCGTGGAATTTATTTGTTTTTTATTGGCTTTTTTACAGTAGCTTTACTTTTGAAAATTTTTGTCGAATTTCGTAAACAACATCCACATGTGATAGTTCAGACTTTGGTGCTTATTTCACTTTTGGTGGTGTTGTTTGAGGTGTAACTCTTGAATTATTTAAAATTTATTATAAAGTAATCCCTAAGAGAGGTCTTTTTTCTTATAATAGTTAGCTTGTGTAGTGTTCTTTTTCTTGATATAATACAATAAGTTTAGAAATTAAATTTATATGTTATGAATAATAATTTATTAAAATTAAAGGTCGTCTCTTTGTTTTTAATGGTGACATTTTTTACATTTTCTTTTTTACATTTTTTAGATAATCCTGAAATCGTCCAAGCTGTTATTAGTGATGGAGAAAATGCCTTAGATGTTATTGGACAAACTGATAGTGATGGCAATCCAACATATACTAAAGGATTGACAAATGATTCAAACCGTTATCTTGGTTTAGGGGGACCAGGTGATATTTTATTAGATGAGGCTAATCATCGTCTATTTGTGTGCGATGGAAATAACAATAGTCGTGTATTAATATATAACTTAGATACAAATAATGATTTGCTTGATAATTTACCTGACAATATTTTGGGGCAGGTTGATTTTGTTAGTAGTGTATATGGAGCAACTCAAAGCACATTCAGTGTACCATCTTCTTTAGCTTATGACTCTATCAACAATTTTTTGTTTGTGGGTGATCCTAGTAATCATCGAGTCATGATTTTTGACACAGCAACAATTATTGATGGTGAGGATGCCGTTCACGTATTAGGACAAGCTGACTTTACTAGTAATTCTTACGCAACAACTCAAGGAGGATTGTATGGTCCTAGTGGATTGGCTTATGATAGTGCAAACAATAGACTTTTTGTTGCCGATCGCTATAACAATCGTATAATGATTTTTGATACAGCCACAATTACTAATGGTGAAGATGCTGTAAATGTTTGGGGACAATCTAGTTTTACAGTCAGGTTATCTGGTAATGGTCAAAAGAAGATGTATTATCCTACTGGATTAAACTTTGATAATGTTGGACATAGACTTTTTGTCGCTGATACCCTCAACAATCGGGTGATGGTTTGGGACACTTCTTCTATCAGTAATAATCAAGATGCTATAAATGTGTTGGGTCAATCTACTTTCAATACTGTATCTTTTGCTCATTCTAAAAATGGTTTGTATTACCCCTCAAGTTTATCTTATGACAATACAAATAATAGACTTTTTGTCGCTGACTCTCTTAATAAACGTATAATTATTTTTGATACAGCTACTATTGTCAATGGAGAGGATGCTGTAAATGTCTTAGGACAAAGTGACTTTACTAGTTATGCTTCGGCTACAACTCAAAGTGGTTTTTCTAGTACTGGGGGAGTAGCTTATAATGGTACGAACAATAAACTTTTTGTCGCTGATGGTGGTAATGCTCGCTTACTTTTATTTGATGTTTCTTCTATTACTAATGGTGAGAATGCTGTGTCTGTTGTTGGTCAAACAGATATATATGGGAATGAATCTTTTATCAAAAATAATCTTAATAATGGTCACCCTGATATTGGGTTAAACACCCCAATAGATGTAATTGTTGATATTGTTCATCATAGATTATTTGTTGCTGATAAAAATAATAGACGTGTAATTATATATAATTTAGACTCAAGTAACAATTTACTTGATTATAAACCAGACTATGTTTTGGGACAGGGTGATTTTTTTAGTACTGTATCTGCGTTAACACAAAGTGGATTTGCTTCAATTTATCAGATGGCATATGATAGTGTAAATGATAGGCTTTTTGTGGCTGATTATGGGAATAATCGTATAATGGTGTTTGATACAACAACTATTACTAATGGTGAAGATGCTATAAATGTTTTGGGACAAAGTGATTTTACTACTAAGGTATATCCAACGACTAAGAGTGGGTTGTACAGTCCTATGGGGGTGTCATATGACACTAACAATGACAGACTTTTTGTTGCTGATAGTTACAATAATCGTATAATGGTGTTTGATACAGCAACTATTACTAATGGTGAAGATGCTATAAATGTTTTGGGACAAAGTGATTTTACATCTAATTCACATGCAGTAACACAGAGCTCACTTTGGTCACCAGAAGATATGGATTATAGTACAACAAACAATCTGTTATTTGTGTCAGACAGTTATAATAATCGTGTGTTGGTTTTTGATGCTTCTTCTATTGATAATAATGAGAATGCTATCAATGTATTGGGACAAAGTGATTTCGTTACTAGTCAATATGATTTAACGCAAAGTTTAATAGATGGTCCTTATGGTATCGGTTATGATTCTAGTAATGAATGGCTTTATATAGCAGATTCTGGTAATAATCGTGTGTTGGTTTTCGATGCAAGTTATAATTCAAACTCATCACCAACCTTTACATCTCTTTCAGCTACATCAGCTACCGACGAAGTCGGGGATGTCAGTATAGTGTCAACAGTAAATGACACTGACGCGAATAACTTAACAATACAATATCATTATGAAGTAGGAACTTGTGGAGTATATAGTGCTCAAGCTACTTCTACTATTAGCTCGGCTACAGATAGTGTCTCAGGAAGTCTAACAGTCACAAATAATGTAGTTACAGGAGTAAACACAGCTTCCTCAGATACTATAGTCACTTCTACTTGGGATATTTCAGCAGATAGTCTAACGCCAAATACAGAGTATTGTCTTTATTCATTTACAAATGACGGCACTGTTGACTCAGATGTCAGTACTACGACGGTTACTCTTAATCCTGCCAAACCTTTGAGTCTATCAGCGTCTGCTAACGGCCAAACATCTGCAAATTTGTCTTGGTCTGCAAATAATAACCCAAATACAACTGTATATAAAATATATAGCGGAAGTACTTTGTATGGTAGTACTACAAGTACAAGCTATACTGTAACTGGTCTTACTGCTGGTACCAGTTATACTTTTACAGTAAGAGCAATATATAATTCAGATAATACTAGTTATGTAGAGTCAGATAGTAGTAGTATCACTACTTCTGCCATAGCAAATTTTGTAATTTTGACTTTGAGTAATGATAATGCTACACCTAGTTATCAATTTTTGAGTAAGTTAGGTGATATTCATACTGCGGTAGTTGATGACATCATTGATGATGGGGGTACTTTGAAAGCACAGCTTACAATTCATTCAAATCCAGCAACTGTAACGTTGGCAGCTGGTGAAAGTCAAAATATTGACACAAATGGTAATGGTAGTAACGATATGATCGTAACAATGAATAGTGTTAGTTCAGGTTCTGCTAATTTTACTTTAACATTTTTGTCAGCTGGAAGCTCAAATATTTATGATAACCCTCCAAAAGTGATAGAAGGTACAAAAGCTATAACCATAAATAGTGGCGAAGCCACAACAAAAACAAGAGGAGTAACTCTAAACTTCAATGTAGAAAATGCCGAATTAATGGCAATAGCTAATAACGCTGAATTTGAAGATGTTTCTTTTGAGAAATATAACTCAACTAAAGATTGGACACTAAGTGAAGGAAATGGCCTCAAAACAGTCTACGCTAAGTTTAGATCAGCTCAAGGCGGAACAATAATCTACTCAGGTCAAATCACTCTAACCGGACAAAGTACCGACGCTAAAGATGAAGTAGTAGAAATAATAAATGATAATAGTAATTGTCCACTAACAAAAGAACAAGCATATAAGACAACAATAAATAAGTCTGTATATTATATAACTACTAACTGTACAAAGAGAGCCTTTCAAAGATCAGATATCTACTTTAGTTACTTTACATCTTGGAAAGATGTAAATCTAACAGATAGTAAAACTCTAAACCTAATACCAAATGATAACTTAGGGTTCATGCCATGGGGACCAAAATATGATCCAAAATATGGTGCTTTAGTTAAAACAGTCACCGATCCAAAAGTCTACCTACTTCTAAATAATAATAAGTATTGGATAACCAATGAAACGACATTTAATCAATTAAACTATAATTGGAACTGGATAGAAGATATAGACCAAAGATTGTTAGAGAAATATACAACAAAAGAAGAAATAACAGATACTACAACTCATCCAAACTATACTCTTATTAAATACGAGAATGATCCTAAAGTATATAGACTAGAACCAGATACAACCAACCCAGAACAACAAGTAAAAAGACACATTCCAAATGAAACAGAGTTCAATAAACTAAACTTTAGATTCGACAGAGTCGTTACTGTTCCTGATTCTGAAGTTTATAGTGAGGGTGAAAACTTAGAATCTTAAAAACTGTCAATATAAAAGAAAAACAATCTCTATTTTAGGGATTGTTTTTTTGTTTTGTATCTCTTGCCATACTCTTCAAAATCTTGTATAATATCTCTGTATTTTAGTAGATTTAAACTTGTATTTATGCATATTTCTTGGCTTGGCAATACCGCCATAAAAATTCAGACAAAGCCTTTTGATAAGGATGTTACGATTGTAATAGACCCTTATAAGCAAAACAAAGGCAATTTCCCTCGTAGTCTTACACCTGACATAGCTCTTTTTACACATGGTGAAAAGGATAGTATTACTCTTTCTGGTGATCCTTTTGTTTTTTCAACAGCTGGTGAGGTAGATATCAAAGGCGTGTTAATAACAGCTGTAGAAGGACATGGAGAAGGAGAGACCATGGTTCGTATTGATGCTGAAGATATGAGTCTTGTTCATGTTGGTATGATAAATAAACAACTTACAGCTAAACAGCTTGAAATATTATCAAATATTGATATCCTTTGTTTACCTGTAGGGAATAAAGATTCTTTTGATGCTGAAGGTGCTGTAAAGTTGGTTAATGAGATAGAACCACGTGTTGTTATCCCTTATGCTTTCAATTCAGACAATGATCCTGATGCAAAAGCTGTTGATACCTTTTTGAAAGAAATAGGAAGTAAAAATGGTTCTCCTGAAAAGAAAGTAATTCTCAAGAAAAAAGATTTACCAGAAGAAGATACTGACGTGGTGGTACTTGAAAAAGAATAAACATTGAGGAATGTGGCGTTTTAAAATTTATCCCGATTTTATAGTGACTAAATTACAAAATTTATTACATTATGCCTGTCAAAAAAAACAATAAAAAAGCTACAAAAAAGAATGACTCAAGCAAGGGCAAAAAAACTGACAAAATCAAAAAAAAGATTGTAAAGAAAAATCTTAAGAAAATAAATAAGACTACTAAAAAAAAAGTAGATAAAGAATTGAGGGATATTAAGAAAGCTGTAAGAGATTTGCCTACATTCTTAGCGCAAGAAATGCAACAAGAAGAAAAAGAGAATATTGATAATATCCAAATTCCTGTTCAGAGAGAAAAGATTATCCCTGTGAATCGTCCTCAAGCGGCAATTTATAAAGCGCCTGAGAATAGTCAAAAATGGTTGTGGACGGCAGTGAGTTTGTTTACAGTTGTAATATTTTTTTTATGGTTGTTGAATATTAGTAATGTATTCTACGATTCAAAAGGTAGCTCGAATGGACCTTTGAGTTCTTTGAAAAATAGTAAACAAGACTTGAAGAATATATTTAATAATTTTGACACGGATATTCCTGCAAGTACTACAAGTAGTATAGCTGTAGATGAAAAAGTAAATACTGACAAAGAAGTCAACAAAAAAGTACAGGAAGCTATGAATACATTATTTCAAAGTTCTACTGGTACAAGTTCTATCATAACAGCTATAACAACATCTACAATTAATAACTAATTTTTTTAAATAATTTTGAGTAAAATTTATGGCACGTTTGAAAAGTATAAAAAAATCTACCAAATCTGACAAAGAAGAAACTATCCAAGGAGAAATTGTTGAAAAAATAGAACCAATAAATCTGGTACAAGAAATGAGAACTTCTTATCTGGATTATGCTATGAGTGTTATCGTCTCTCGTGCTTTGCCAGATGTTCGTGATGGTTTGAAGCCTGTTCATCGTCGTATTCTTTATGCTATGTGGGGTATAGGTCTTCGACATAATTCCAAATTCAAAAAATCTGCTCACGTAGTTGGTGAAGTGATGGCCAAGTTCCATCCACATGGTGACTCTGCTATTTATGACTCTTTGGTACGTATGGCCCAAGATTTCAACATGCGTGAGATGCTGGTAAATGGTCAAGGTAACTTCGGTTCTATGGATGGCGACAATGCTGCTGCTATGCGTTATACTGAAGCCAAATTAAGAGCTATCGCTGAGGAATTGATTCTTGATATTGATAAAAATACTGTGGATTTTGTGCCAACTTATGATGGTTCTTACAAAGAGCCTAGAGTTTTGCCTGCTAAATTACCAAATTTGTTGTTGAATGG
>Ga0210006_1001417_pt1 | contig 16602 bp, 17 predicted proteins | sample CryGey02umfilter_2_FD_185452 | JGI IMG/M metagenome (GOLD analysis project Ga0210006, IMG submission 185452) | Groundwater microbial communities from aquifer in Utah, USA - Crystal Geyser 4/10/14 0.2 um filter (SPAdes) (version 3) | ecosystem: Environmental > Aquatic > Deep subsurface >... | reverse complement strand
GCAACTACAGTTGGACAATATGGAAACGAGAATGTGATTAGGGAGTACGTACAAAAGCAAGGGCAACAATATGACTTAATTGAGCGAAATCAGCTCACATTCTTTGAGTATGAAATAAATTAACCGCTAGATACCCCGTCAGCTTGCTGCGGGGTTCTTCATTGCGCGGAGATGTTATAATTCTCCATGAAATCAATTGGCATTGTCGGTCTTCCAAATGTGGGCAAATCCACTCTTTTTAACGTCATCACCAAAATGGCAGTTCCTGCCGAAAATTTCCCTTTTTGCACTATCGATAAGAATGTCGGTATCATCGAATATAAAGATGAGCGAATCACAAAACTTTCTGAATTGTTTAAGTCAAATGAAATTTTTCCTGCAGTAATACAATTTGTGGATATTGCGGGCTTGGTCAAGGGTGCTTCAAAAGGCGAAGGCTTGGGAAATCAGTTTCTTTCGCATATTCGCGAGGTCGATTTGGTCATGTATTTGTTGCGCGCGTTTCCCGATAAACAGGTGATGCATGTGTACGATCGTATCGATCCAAAAAAAGATTTCGAAGATGTATTGATTGAGTTGACATTAAAAGATGTGGAAACAGTCGAAAAGAAGATTATCGCTATGGGCAAGGATGTTCGCTCTGGCAAAGACGAAAAGATAAAAGTTCAGCATGAGGCTTTACAAAATTTGTTAAAGCATTTGCTTGCAGGCAAAACTGCGTATCGTTTCAAGAAAGAGCCAGAGAATATTAATAATGAAGCCATTCAAGAAATTGTTCACGATGTGTTTTTATTGACGGCAAAACCATTTTTGGCCGTATTAAATATATCGTATATCGATATGAGCGAGCCGGCATATGTGGCCAAAGTAGAGCAGTGGAAAAAAGAAGTAATTGAATTTGCCGATTTTGCGTTTGGTCCAGGCGTTGTCGGTGATGTTGCTTATATTGATTCGAAGTTCTTGTCGGACATTCAAACCTTTTCAGCCGAGGAGTTAGACGAAATGAAAAAAGAATTGTCCTATTTTTGTGATGTGCAGACCTTAATCGAGATTGCAAAGAAGAAATTGCATTTCATAAACTTTTATGTGGGCAACGAGAAAGACTCGAGAAGTTGGTTCATAACCGAGGGAGAAACCGCATTAGATGCTGCGGCTTGCATACACACCGGCATTGCAGACAAATTTGTGCGTGCTCAGATTGCAAAAACAACTGATGTTTTAGAACTTGGTGGTTTTAACGAGGTCCGAGCTGCAGGCAAATTGCAAACAGTAGGGAAGACGTACGTGATGCAAGACGGGGATTATATTAATGTGCTAACGAATTAACGATTTAGAGAATTAGCGACTTAGAGACCTAACTATTAACAAATAGCTATCAGTTAATAGTGCTAGAATGTTTCAACATATACCGTGCAACTGGAGTCAACATTTTTAACCGTACAAGGAATTTTATGGACGCTGTTTTTGATATGTTTTCCCTTATTGTTTTGGTATTTGTCTACATTTTTGAGTATGTGGTTAGGAAATTGACCTTTGGTAAGCTGTCGTGTAGCATGATTCCACAGGGTTAGGGAGAAATTGCTTGTTTAATTTTCAACAACAGAAACCAGGTAATCCACCAATTGTTTTCGGAAAGACGGGAATTTTCTGTCCTGATTGTAGTTGTGTATCGCTTCGGCAAATTGTTTATACGTATGTGCAACAGGAAGTGCAAGTTCTTTCCCTGCTACATCACAAAAGTCCAGTTGGTGTCCATCAAGATGTTCTTTTCTCATTGGATCACGGGGGATAATGATAGGAACTCTGTCTAAATCAGCAAGATCTAGTACATTTCCAATGCCTGCGTGAATAATACTTATGCGGGCTTTTTTAAATTCTTCAATTTGTTGTTGGTAGGGGACTATTGTAAAAAGGACCATGTTTTTATGTCTGGGAATATAGTTAGTTGAGCCAGCTTGAACCAGAATCTCTTCTTGCTCATCCAGAACATTATCATCTAATGCTCGATCCAACCATTCTAAAACTCGGGTGAATTGAAATTTTTCTGTGCCTAAGGCTACTTTAATCATAAAACCTTTCCTTTATAAAGTAAGCGAGGATATTTCCTGGTGTTATCTGGCCATTGTGTCAAACGTATATGGGTAAAATAGAACACAAGTTTCATCGAAAAAGACATTCCTTTGGTTCTGGTGAGTGAATCAATAAAGATCGTTTTGGTTTTGAGAAATGGAGAGAATAACCAACCTAACCACATATAGGGTACGCCAACACCAGCCCCTGTACTGATGATATGAGTATATTTGCCTGAAAGTACCGTAAATAAAGCGAGGAAAGAGTTCTTGATATTATTAGGGAGGTTCGGCCAATTGGTAGGGTGTGGAGCCCAAATAACGTCTTTTTCATCCTTAAGTAAACTCGGACTGTTTCCAGCATTGAACGTGACCCAAGTTCGATCGTATCGGCTCCAGAAATCCTTTAGTTCATGGAGTTGTTTGATATGGCCACCAGTTGAGGCAACGAGAAGAAGGTGAATAGGACGCTTTAACGGCATATCAAAGTATAGCAGAAATTAGAGGTTTAACGATGCATAGATTTTTTGAAGCTGTTTGATATGTTCTGGGTAATCGAATTGCAGTACAAAGGCTTGTGCATTCTTTCTTAAAGTATTAAAGACTTTTGGACTCTTATGTAGTTCCGCAATCTTTGAGACAAAACCTTCAAGGTCGTTGGGATTATATCGATAGCCTGTTTTACCATCTATGACAATATCGTTTAGTCCCCCAACGTTACTTGTAATTGCCGGTAGGCCATAAGTATATGCCTCAAGAACAACAATGCCGAAACTTTCGTAATGAGATGGAAGCAGCAACAAGTCATTTTTTTTGTATTGCGCTTCAATTTTTTCGTGCGGGATTGCTCCTGTTATAGTGACTGCATCTGCAACACCATATGAAAGAATGGCAGCCTCTATATGCTTTCTTTCTGGCCCGTCACCAACAAGAGTTAAGGAGAAATTAACAAAAACCTTTTTAAGAGAAGCAGCGATCTGTATAAGCAATAGTATATTTTTTGCTCGTACGAATCTTCCCACGTAAAGTAATCTTAGGGGTTTGTCTGCTGCTAACGGCTTTCTGGTAACAAGTGGTGAGGGTAAGGGGATTGCGTTATTAAGTACATTCCATTTTGGTGAAAAGGCCTCTATGTGATACATAGAGAAGCAAGCCTGGAGCTCATGCAACATAGTTTTGGAGACAACCAAGATTGTATCAGTCATGATGAACATTATCTTGACCAAGGACGGAAACAATGGCTTGCTCAGCAATTTGGTGAAAAACTCTACAGATGTAGCCCCATGAATGTGGAGCACTGTTGCATCAGAAAACCAAGAGAAGATGTATATGATGAGCAATTTCCGAAAAAAACTGCCACGCGTTGCCATATGCAGATGTAATACGATTTTTTGCCCATTAAGAAGAGATGCCACCAAAAGTATACCAATTGTTATTGCACCAGTAATAAAAGAGAGAATGACCTGAGCAATGTTGCCATTCTTGTGTGTCGATACGACCGTAATATTGATATTGCCTTTTGCGTGTGAGGCAGTATCTGTCATATATACGGCGATTCCGCCAGGAATCGCCGTACTTCCAGCAAAGATCACTTTTGGCTTTATCTGATACGCCTCTTTAAAATAACGAGAATTCGCCATCGCCCAGTATGTCGCAAGGAAAGCAGAATAGACCACGTGTCCGGTGATTATGCTTAAAACAAGGAGGAGGATATTGATAAACGCCGAAAAATATCCAGTGACGGTGCCTGCACGAAGCATATTTCGCAGAAGAATTATCCAGAACATGTAATAGAAAATGGCCAAAGCACCTAATGAAAAAAGCATGTCAATGGGATCCATCTCTACGGTGCGTGGTGTCACAATGTGAGTAGAGGTGTTTAGCTGATTTAGCAACTGACTTCCTGCGCCAAAAATCCTTTGACCGACAGAATACTCATGTACATAAATGTCGAGCCCTGATTTTAGGTAAGCGTTTCGCCCGCTAAGAACTGCACCTACCAGCCCGCTCCGCTGGTAAATTTCGCCGAAACGCACGAAGAACTGTGGTGACACAAACCTTACCAGCACAAACGAGATAGTTACCAGTCCAATAAACAGGGTTAGTATTATCTGGACCATCTGTCTTTTTGTAGGCAGTCGGTTCAGTGCTAGAAGTTCGGGGTAGTAATGTATTACAGGGATGATAATCGTGACCAAAGGTAGTCCGATCAACAGTGTTTTCATGCCCTGCAGTATACCCACAATCAAGGAAACCAGACAAAAAATGATTGCTATTGCGATCCTTTTGCTCTTTAGGAGTTCGTACAAAAGGATCGCCGTTACAACAATAAAAGTTAATGCCATTTCATTCCCTGAGTAGAAAAATCCTTTAAATCCGTAGCCAAGAGCATATTGGCTGTTTCCCAATCCCAAAACTCCAAGTAGAATATTACAGAGAATCATACCCCATGCAATACTTGTAGCCCAGATTATCACCCTTTGCGATGCAGTAACCAAGGCGAAAGTGACGGGAAAAAGATAGGAAATTTTCAGAAACAGTATTAGATCAATAATCAACATGTTATTCGTTTTTTCGGGGAGAAGAATATAATGAATAAGCGTGAACAATATTCCAACGGCAAGGACTACAACATAGAAAGCTTTTTCTTTTTTGCGTATTAGGATGAAAGCAAGGACGATTAGGAGAAGCTTGAATGCTTGTCCGATATTTCCCAGCAAAATATTGTTATGTACATAGGAAGCGTTAACTATTTCGACCACTGGTGTTAGTGTGATCAGAGTGAAAAAAATTGTCTGTGTAATTTTCTTCATCTTTCGATATATTTTGACCTTAACTCGAAAAACTTTCTAATGAGAGGAACGGGTAAAAGGTGTCTCAGCTTTAAATTGATCGCACTTTTAGTAGCATATAATATGTGTAAAAAACGATGCCATCGATTTTGATCATAACTTCTCTTGATAATGCCTGCTTCTGTAAGACTTGCAATTCTTTTGTGATCAGAAAGCCCGCCGCCTAGGCACCTTGCAACCATAACTGGAATCGCCTCGAATTGGTACCCGAGTGTGTACAACTTGTAGATTTGGTCATAATCCGCTGCGGAACGATAGGTAAGATTAAATGGATATTTTTTTGCAACTGTAGTACGAAGAAACATTGCTTGATGAGAATAGGGCTGGTGATTCCACACGGTGCTGATTGGTTTGGCGTTAATGGTTCGAGTTATACCCCAATCTAGGGTTATCAGTGCGGCTCCATAGATGACATCTGCCGTTGTTTTTTCAAGATAAGGAGCAACCTTTTCCAGTACCTTTGCATCAAACAGTTGATCATCGCTCTGGATGTAACAGACCCAATCTCCGTGCGCGTGCATTGTCGCGATATTCATTGCGTCGTATAGTCCCTTATCGGGGGAGGATTCAAAATACGTAAGCTGATTTTTATATTTGGAAATTACCTGCGCAGTGTTGTCTGTCGAGTTTCCCTCTTTAATCAGATATTCAAAATTTGTAAAAGATTGGCCGAGAATACTTTTAATGCATTCTTCAACAATGTAGGCGCGTTCCTTAACAACGGTGATTATTGAGATAAGTGGTTTTTTCATACCTTGCTCGCAGCCAATATCTTGGTTAATGCCCCGATTAGTTCTTTTTGATATGCTTCCTTCGAATGTGCAGTATAGTAGTAATGGTGCGCATCTAGTGATTTGGTTTCAAGTTCTTTGTTCGAGAAGGTTTGAGCCGTTTTGATTGCCTGCTCAAGTGATTCTTCGGTGATTTCACGAATTGGGATGTTATATGACGATGGTTCAAGTCCACTTCGACTTGTGGCAATCGGAATAACTTTTCCATTGGTGCATGCATTTACTACAGAAGTTGGGCATCCTTCCGCAGCAGAAGGAGAGAGGAAGAAGCCACATTCATCAAGGATGTTCCAATATGCGGGTGTAGACATATCGACGAACCCCTGAAAATGTATGTTCGGTAGAGAAAGTATGTTTTGGTAAATTGCCATAAACCGAGGCTCCCGCGTGATAGGAGCGCCAAGATACAGTTCCCACTCCAAATGTTTAGAAAAAAGGTCTAGCACAATATCCACTCCTTTGTGAATCATACCTGCTGCGGGAAACATGCAAAACTTTTTGCGCGCAAGATCCCAGTTCTTTTTTACAGCAGTAACGGTTTCTGTAGGTCTGAATACAAAATTAATGTCGTGAAGGCGGTAAATTGGTCCAGAAAAAATTTCTTGGTAAGAATCCTGCACAAGCTTGTTGCCGTACATTACAATGGCATTCACTGCCTGAACTTGTAGGCTAAACATCTTCTCTTCGATACGCGCAGATTCGGTCAACCAAACATGGTGTCGCTTATGAAATGCTTGAAGTTGCATAATGGCAAACTGATTATGTTTTGCTGGAGTCATGGTTGTGCCGTAAAAAACACGGATTGCATGGCCGTTTTTGGGGTAACTGGCAGCAAACGGTTCACCAAAACCTATGATTAAATCATATTTTTCGTACGAGTAGGACCTCTGGTCTTTGTAGTCAATGACGTCAACGTTATATCCTAAGGAACCCAATATTTTGGCAATCTCCTGGACAGATAGTGTATTGTTATGCCGATAAGAAATGCCTAATTTAAAGGGAGAGGTAATGTATGAGAGTAGCGCATTTCGTGTGTACTGTTGATGGAATACGTTGTATACAGGATCTTCTGTTTTGTAGGCAATACGTTTTAATTTGGCAACTCCTTTTTTGTAGTACTCGACAACTGTGTGAAGTGATTGGTTCATGTGTGGCTATTTCTCGAAAATTAATTGCAGATTCTTTGGCGTTGGAATAATACTTCTTAGCTCAAGCCAGAAAACTGCCCTCGTTCTTTTGTCTAGCAGATTGGCGAAGAATCCCGGGTACGTATATGCTATAAGCGTCGCCCAAGCAGCGCCAACTGCTCCGTATTTTGGGACTAAAAGTATATTCAATACTATATTGACAGCTGCAGTAGTAAAGGTTCTTGCGACCTGAAGACGTTGCAGGTGCTCGTTGAGTAGCCAGATATCAACAACCAATCCAATAGAAATGAAGGGTAATGACCAAATGTGTACCTGCAATGCGGGAAGCGCAGAAACATATTTGCTCCCCGCATACAAATTTATTGCGAACGGACCGATCAGTAATGTAAACAAAGCAAGGGACATTGTTACAAGATTTACCACAATGAGGGCTTTGCGCATCCTTTTTTCGTAGATTTCTGGACTTTTACTCTTAGCTGCAGCGATAAGAGGTGCAAAAGCGGTACAGAGAGAAAATGGTATGAAATACCATAATTCAGACAATCGTGTAGCTGCCGAATAGATGCCTAAGACGTATGCCGTGGTTAACCACGGCATAACAACTTTATCTATTTTCATAAAAATAATCGTTCCCATGCTCGCAAACATAAGGGGCAACGACTCTTTTAATAATCGCAACACATTTTCTTTGTGGTACTGAACCGAAAGTATACGGAACGAAAGGTGTTTTCGCGCGTTAAAATAGACCAGTACACCACCCAGCACAGAGTCTAGAGAATAGGTCAATAGAATGGCAGGAAGGCCAAGATTTAGAATAATACATGCCACTCGTAGTGCGGAAGTAAACATAAAACTTATCTGTCCAGCGATAACGGGCTTGCGTTGCTCGTTTCTTGCATAAAACCATGACTCAAAATTGTCCAGAAAATAAAACAGGAAGTTGAATGTTGCAAAAACAACGAGCAGCGGCTGATACTGAGGTTGTTTGGCGAACAATGCAATCGCAATCGCAAGGAGTACGGAGGTAACCCCACCAACCATTTTCAGAATTATAGAAGCATCGATGATACTCTTTTCTTTTTCTGGATGTGCGCCGATGTCTCGCAGAATGATCGAATTGACCCCCATATTGGCGATAGGACCAAATAGTGCAGCGAAGGCAGTAAGAGCACTTAAGGTCCCGTATCGTTCAGGACCAAGGTAACGAGTAACCAATGCCCCAGTAAAAACGCTTATTGCAAGGCGAACAATTTTATCCCCAGCCAACCAAGACACGCCTTTGAGTACTTGTTTTTTAGTTTTAGATTGTGGCAGTAACTTGCCCGCCATATTTTTGATGGAATTAATAATGTTCACCGTATAATTATACGACATATTACAAATTTAGTGTTCTTTCAGCCGAAGATTGTTATAACAGTGAAAAGGCCGTACAGGAACTCTCCGGATACTTATTGACAGTGTACAATATTATAGCTATGCTCGAAAGTTGTTATCTGGAGGTACCAAATTGAAGCGGTCCGTTAAATTAATTTCGGAGTTCTGTGGGAAGGAGGCAGGAAAAAAAGATCTCTATTGCAACATTGTCGGGAATAAATCTGAGAAAATTATATGCCTTTATTGCACGATTCCCCGCGTATCTAGTGGATTACAGATTGATGCGGAGATTACGAGGTACTGATCTATCTTTTCCTCTTTACGCGTCTATGCCAATACTTCATGAAAAGAATAGTGATGCAGGTGTTATGTCTGGGGCGTACTTTCATCAGGATCTACTTGTGGCAAGAAGAATCTTTGAGAATAAACCATTGAAACATGTGGATATTGGATCGAGAATTGATGGCTTTGTTGCCCATGTGGCAGTTTTTCGTAGTATAGAGGTTTTAGATATCAGGAATCAGACCGATACCGTGAAAAATATTAAATTTAGACAAGCGGACTTGCTGAATCTTCCCTCGGATAAGATTAATTATACTGATTCAATATCTTCCCTTCATGCAATAGAACACTTTGGATTAGGTAGATATGGCGATTCTCTTTCTTATGATGGGCATATTAAAGGGATTAACAACATTACACAGATTTTAAAGCGCGGGGGAAAATTTTATTTTTCAACGCCTATCGGTAGGCAGCGCATAGAATTTAACGCGCATAGGGTATTCTCTGTGAGGCATCTCCTTGATCTTCTTACCTCTCAATATACAATCGACCATTTTAGTTATGTTTCTGATGCGGGGGAATTGTTTGAAAATGTTGCGTTAGACGAACAGGGCATCGTTTCCAATTTTGGCTGCAGTTATGGGTGTGGAATATGGGAGCTGACAAAGAAATAATGTAGCCACTTACTGGCCTATTATCTTGCTTGCGTTTCAAAAGGAATTTCTTCATGAACACTGGTGTTGTGTACTCCATACAGGTTACGATAGGCCATTTGTTGTTTTTGTTGCCACAGTTTTAGCAGGGTATCTTGATGAATGTTCCCGAACCGATTGTGAAAAGATGAATCTTGCAGCTGATTTACATTGTTAATTGGAATGTTTACCAACTTCGATTTATCGTAGCAGATTCCCAATTTATGCTTGTAAAACTCATCGAACGCTGTCGCGACGGCATCTTCTAGTGTATTCGGGCTGGTAAAATCAACCTGTTGCATCAAAAAGAGATATTCTCTTCGATCAAAAATGTTTCCATCGACGGAAAGCATGCGTCGCCAGTGGCGTTCGCCGGTAGACCATTTCCAGACATTCGTTTGGTGAGGTATTAGTTTTGCCTCGGAAAATATGGTAGGTGCGATAAACTGTGGGATTTCTATGTTTTTGCTTGCTGCATACGAATAGGTAATATTCTTACCTAGGCGCAAACTCGGTATGTAAAACTCGTTTGGAAGAGATGCAAACTCCTTCAGATCGACATCTTCGGTGAAAAGAATATCATCCACGAGGAACATGAGTTTTTTGCTGGTGAAACCCTCAATAATCTTAATCGTTTGTACCTTGAAAGAGGTACCAGTGTCTTGATGGATGGGGATGATATTTAGATCTTGGTGTAGGGCGAATACTTCATCATATGCCTGCTGGTGCTCTGGTGTAGAAAAGCGATAGATTATTGCCAGTTTATATTTTTTAGCATCCACTACTTTATCGGAGAAGCTGCCGAGCAACGCATCAAGCTGGAAGGCCCGATCATACGAAAATACAAGAATTGAAAGTAGATCCGTATCTTGTACTGGCTGTTCCCACGAATTAATGTACCGTGCGATATAGTAAGAATTCACCAAATCTGCAAAATATAAACGTTTAGTGAGTTTTTCCGAAAGTTGGATACTTCGCCACAGGCGCCCTAACTTGCTCTCACTAGTTATCCCAAGTTTGTTAAGTATCTTTTTGAGGGTGGTATTAAGCATGGTTAATTTTAGCATGTCCAATCAGGCAATTAGAAGATTCTTGGTTGGAAAACCTCACAAGAGTAAGTAAAAACAATACCGGCAATAGATGCAACACGAGTCGACTGAACGAAGTCGAAATGTGCCAAGCAAGATCGTATGGGGTAAACAGGTACACCGCAAGGTAGGTCAGTGCCTGGGTGAGTACGAGTACTGTTCCTAGAGGGTACACTTGCTGGTTTCGCGGTAGCGAGAGAAGTAGCATAGCGGGAACCAAAAGTATGCCAAACCTATAACCATCGAAGACACGGGGAAGAATTTCGCTGAACAGAACGGGAATCCGAGAAACAACTAGGTGAAAATTGAGGGCACTGGTAACATCATTAGCGATAGCATATTGCCAGGTTATGATTTTCCAGATAGCTAGAGGTAACAAAGTGACTAACATTAGCGTGCCAACACTGAGTATTTGTTTTACTATATCTGTGCGAGCAATCGTCTTTGCTTTGATTATCGTTGTTGAATAAAGCCAAGCGCATAACAGTATTGTAAATAGCAAAAACGATTGGCCCTCGTTTTTGACTGTTGCGCCTAAAATTGCCGTTGATATCGGTATGATATATTCCTGAATACACGACCGATCAGAAATAAATTGCAGTCCTAGCACTGATCCAAAGAAAAACAACGAAAGAGGCACATCCGCAAGCCCCGCCCAGCCTTGTCGCATATATTCAGGTGTGAAAAAGATTGCGCAGGTAAGTAGTAGTGCCAAGGTTTTGTTTAATCGGGTAAATTGCCGTATTGCGCCATATAAGCCAATGATTAGAACTGCAAAAAATGTCCACGAAAGAATTCCGCTGGCTGGTTCCCAAAAATGACCCATCGGTCGAATAATATCAGCGTATAGGAGTGGAATAGTAATTGGGTAATCTTGATGGCTGTAGGCGAAAGTTTTGTTTTGTAAATAGGTAAAAAAAGGAATTGTTCCCGAAAACAGGGCTTTCGCCTTTAGCAACCATATAGCGCGAGCATCATTAGCCATAACGGGTTGAAACGTCAAAAGAATTACTTGCCACGTATACCCTAAAATAAAAGCGCTGCGGGCTCGCCAGTCTCCTTGCAGTAGCAGGTGTGTTGAGTTGCGATACTTGGTCGCTAATTGGATTAAGCCTACAAGTGCAAGTGCCCAAGTCAACACATGCATAAGCGGCAACAAATTTGTGGCCAATCCGATGTGGAGTAAAATGCTTGTGGCAATGATTCCATAAAGGAAAGCGAAGAAGACAACAAACGCAGCCGATATTTTCGACGGAAGCATATGATTTTGTTCAAGAAGCATCAGTATCGAAGCGCCAATAACGAAATATTTTGCCAGTCCCAACATAGTAAGTAGTAGTTCCATTGTCAATTCGTCGATAAAATATAGATATAATATTCCGAACTTGGGTGTAGCTCCTGCCCAACGTGTGCAAATTCTTCTTGTTTGAATAGGGACACAATGATAGATGGCGCCTTATTTGTAGCAAGGTTAGTGATCAATGTTTCATCCTTGCGGTGACTGATGTTGAGTGGAGTACGAGGGTAGGTCACATAATTCGTCTGAATCATTTGCCAAGAACTGCCTGTTACATCTGGCTGTCTCGAGTCGGAGATAAAATAAATAGGATAATTCGGGTGCTGCGCAACCACTATGTTAATAGTTTCGAATGAATCATGTAGTGTGTATCCTGTGTTTAGCTGGGTGGGAGTTTGTAGCTGGCGGACCGTGAGTATGCTTGCCTGCGCCCTGTTATATAAAAATGTTAGCGAGGACAGAAAGAGCAGAATGCCAAATCCAAGACACGAGATGTACCTTTTGACCATACCGTAATGATATACCAAAAGTACGCAGAGCAAAAACTTAGTTTACGTACTGGTTATTCAGTGTTATCCTTCGTTTATGGCTAAAAAGAGTACACCTATGGTTTCGGTGATTATGTCAACGTACAATAAAGCGACGACTATAGAAGAATCGGTGGATTCGATATTGGCTCAAACATTCACTGATTGGGAACTGATTATTATCTCAATGCCATCCCCAGATAATACTATAGCAGTAGCCCGCGAACTTGCGAAGAAAAGCAAAAAAATCATTCTGCTAGAACAAAAGGTTCGCCTTTTTCCTCCGGCTGCCAGAAATTGTGGCTTGAATATAGCACGGGGGAAATATATTGCTATACTCGATGATGATGATGTAGCATTGCCTGAACGCTTAGAAAAAGAAGTGACATTTCTCAATGAACACCACGATATTTTTCTGGTTGGTTCGGGCAGAATTACGATTGACAATCTTGGTGTTGTGCAATCAGTCTATCGATGTCCCTATCAAGATCCGCAGTCCATTAAGGCAAAGCTTCCTACAGAGAATATGTTTACTCACTCCTCAGTCATGTATAGGAATGAGGGTTACCGCTACCGTGAAAAAATCACTCGTTCACAAGATTATGATCTCTACCTTCGGCTTCTCACTGATGGGAAGAGACTGGCTAATATTGAAGAGCCCCTGGTAAAGTATCGGCTTTCTAACTCGTCGACGTCTGTGGCTGACAATGCAGATGCTCTTCAACCGCTTATGAATAAAAAAATTCTTGCAATGTACGAACAACGGGTTAAATATGGCCACGACACCTATGACACGGACACGTTCGAAGACATTCGCAGGGTGAATGAAAATGAACCGCCTATAAAAAAAGATTGGCGTCAGATTCGGATCTATCTGCGCTCTGGGGATCAAGCAAAAGTGCGAACTCTAAGTTGGGATTATGTCAAAAAGTATAAGACTATTAAAGGGATGTTGGCATATGTTTACTCGTTTCTGCCCAAACCTTTGGCACAATTTATTATCAATCACAGGCGAAAGGTATAAGGGTGATAGAATGTATTGGGATAAAGCAATCCGCATTGAGTAATAATTAATATGATTATATTGGTATGTCACTTTTTAAACAAATAAAGAATAAAGTTGCTTCGGCTATTGTTGGCAAGACGAAATGCCAAAAGTTTTTCGAAACCCTCGACCTGTTCGCTCTTCGTGGTATGAATATTGGCGGAGGAAAAAACCCACAGATAAGCGGAGAAAAAGTTGCAATGGTGTATATTAAGGATAAACTTCACTCGTTACCGGAGGTCATCATTTTCGATGTCGGCGCCAATATTGGTCAGTCGTGTATTGCCGAAAAAGAAGTGTTTGGCGACAAAGCAAAGGTATATTCGTTTGAACCCTCTCGCAAAACTTTTCAGGCGCTACAGCGCAACGTGAAGGGATTAATCGGAGTACAGTCGTTTAACTTTGGTTTTGGCGAAGCTAACACAAAACTTGTATTGTTTAGCAACGCGGATGAATCAGGTCTCGCGAGTGTGTATCAGCGAAAATTAGACCACTTCAATATTCAGATGAGCAAAAAAGAAGAAGTCGAGATTCGAACGCTAGATACTTTTTGCCAGAAAAACAGTATTGATCGTATTCACTTTCTTAAATTGGATGTAGAGGGAAACGAAATGAAAGTGCTCGAAGGTGCGAAAAAGATGTTAAGTAACGGCGCAATTGATTATATCCAATTCGAATTCGGTGGATGCAATATTGATTCGCGTACCTATTTCCAAGATTACTATTATTTCTTGAAAGGCAACTATACGATTTATCGAATTGTCCGAGATGGATTATTCGAGATAAAACAATACAAAGAGATGTACGAAGCGTTCATGACGACTAATTATCTTGCCGAGAAGAAGTAGACACCAAGAGAATTCATTGTTATCATACGGGAATATGAAGCTATCCTTAATTATGCCCGTTTATAACGAGCAAAACACGTTTCGAGAAATTGTAGAAAAAGTGGTTAATGCACTTGCCGGCATTGATTTCGAATTGATCATGGTTGATGACCAGTCTGTTGATAATTCATATTTATTGATGCAAGAACTACATAAAAAATTTGGAGAACGAATACAGCTACTACAAAAAGAACATTCTGGAAAATCACAAACGGTAAAAAAGGGAATTCTAGCCTCCAAGGGGGACTATGTTGTGATTCAGGATGCGGATTTGGAATATGAACCGGCAGACCTACCGGCAATATTTGAAAAAATTCAAAAGGAGAAACTAGATGTTCTCTACGGAAATCGATTTGGAAAACGAAACGAGGCGGTGTACTTTCAAAACTGGATAGGGAATTCTGCACTCAGCCTGCTTTCTGCTGTTATTACAGGAATACGGGCGAATATGTGGCCACGCGATATGGAGGTTGGGTATAAAATGGCAAAGGGCGATCTTTTCCGAAAACTTGCAGCAACCCTAACGGCTACCACAAATTTTGGGTTTGAGCCAGAAATTACTGCAAAGTTTTCGAAAGTGAAGAATGTTAAATTCGCCCAGGCGGCGGTTCATTATTATCCAAGAACGGTTGCAGAAGGGAAGAAAATGATAGCGGTTAAACACGGAGTTGAAGCGTTAAAGGAAATAATTAGATACAACTTTTTTTCTAAATAATGACAGCAATGTTTGCGAGACTACAGGAAGTATTTGCAAAAAGTCGATCTTTCGTTGCGTATGTGCTTATTGGATTTACTGGGTTAACCATAGATGTTTGCGTCTTTATTCTTCTAGTTCGCGTGCTTCACGTGAATCAATACTTTGCGAATTTCATTTCAATGTCTGCAGGAATTATTAACAACTTCCTACTTAATGCCTTTTTCAATTTTAAGAAAACCGACAAGCTTTTAAGAAGATTTGCTACTTTTTACACCGTTGGTTTGGTCGGGATGGCGGTAGGAGATGCCTTTCTGTGGGTATTTAATGGAGCATTTCGAGAGTTCTTTGGTATTATCCTTTTATCCATTTCACCAATAATTGCCAAGTATCAACTTGAGTTAGTAAAGGGTGTTTCAATAATATTCATCGCAATCATGCAGTATTTTCTTAATAAGCGCTTTTCTTTCCGAGAAATAACTCCTAACAACTCACTCTTAGTTAGCAACTAGTATCTAACATCTAGTAGCTAGTGGCGAAATAGGCGTTGCACTCCGGCACATCTGTGTTATAATTCTCACTATGGCAAAGCGAAAATTAGAAGATATTATTATTAATGTGGTTAGAAAGCCGACTCCTTACGAGATGGTCGTTGTTTTCAAACCTTTTTTGCCCGATAAAGTGCGTAACGAGGCGGATGCAAAGGTTGAACAAATCATCATCGATGCAAAAGGAACCGTTTCTCTCCGCGATATTTGGGGAAAGCGTTATCTTGCTTACGAATTAGACAAGCATGTAGAAGGCTACTATGTTATGTATCAGTTCGAAGCACCGTCACTTTCTGTCGATGGAATAAAGAAAGCAATGAACCGACACCAAGAAATTTTGCGTTACATTATCATCAAGAAAGACTTGAAAGAAGGTACAGGAACCAAAATAAAAGTGAAGAAGACCATTACCCGAGAAGAGTCGGAAGACCGAAAAAAGGCAAATAAATAGATGAGTTGCTCAATCACAATTATCAGGGTACAGTAGAGGATAAGCTAAGACATAAACACTATGCAATATTCAGTAAACAAAGTCACATTAATAGGCAACTTAACCCGTGATGGCGAAGTTACCTTTATTCCAAGTGGAACCGCCGTTTGTTTCTTTACCGTGGCAACTAACGAATCCTGGAAAGATGCCAAAGGCGAAGTGCATGAATTAGTGAATTTCCACAGCGTTAATGCATGGGGAAAATTTGGCGAGAATTTGGCTAAAATTCTAAGGAAAGGTCAAAAAGTCTATGTAGAAGGTAGCTTATCGTATCGTGAAAAGCGCGACGAAGCAGGAAAGATTATTAGTAAAGATGCCAGAATTCGCGCAGATCAAGTAATTATCCTTGACAAAGTGACCCGTGCCGCCGGAAGCGATGATGCAGAAGGAGCCCAAGGTGAAAGTGCCAAGAAAGTTGGTGGAGATTTCGATCTTGACGCAATAGCACAAGGACTAGACGAGGCAAAATCTGAAGGAAAGCCAACAAAAGCAGTTACCGCAGCAGCACCTGCACCAATTTCTGATGATGACCTGCCATTTTAGTGATTTAATGACTTAACGATTTAGAGATTTAACATTTTATTATTTAAACTTTATATTTTAAACCAACATGGTCAAAAGAGTAAAAGACATGTCCGTATCTGTGGGAACAGATGGTGTTAAAGCCGATTCTAGGCGCGTCCTTTCGGATGTTGCTCAAATCGACACACTCGTGTCTATCGAGACGGAATCAAGTGACGAGCGACGTCATGGGCAACCAGCAATGGTACCAGAGACTTGCCCAGTTTGTGATATGAAGATTTCTAAGCACGACATTA
>Ga0210006_1001413_pt1 | contig 16614 bp, 17 predicted proteins | sample CryGey02umfilter_2_FD_185452 | JGI IMG/M metagenome (GOLD analysis project Ga0210006, IMG submission 185452) | Groundwater microbial communities from aquifer in Utah, USA - Crystal Geyser 4/10/14 0.2 um filter (SPAdes) (version 3) | ecosystem: Environmental > Aquatic > Deep subsurface >... | reverse complement strand
TCGACGGTTTTTTGACTACGATTGCGTTCGATTTCGAGGTGTTCGAGGAATTGAGTGAGGTATTGTTTTAGAGACATACATTTTTGATTAAAGTTTTATGTGCTGTGTTGAAGATGAAAATATAAAAACATTTTTTATTAAAATATAAAAACATGAAAACATAAAAGCATCAAAACACTTGTCCTGACTAAGATGGTGCTTTCTTTTGGCTGTCTATTGAATTTGAAAGTGAATCTATTTCTGACCAGAGCATAGCATTGATTTCATCAAGTTGAGAATTCAGTTCTTTATATTTATTTTCTGGTAAAAAATTTAGTCTTTTGGATAAGTATAATAGATACTCGGTTTCTTTAGCTGAACCAAAGGACGTACGCATAAAATTTAATTGATTTTTTTCTGTGAATCTGGCGTACCCTTCTGTATAATTTAATATTATAGATAGAGCTGCACGTTTTAGTTGAGAAGTTGTAACATAGATTTCTTCTTTGGGAAAATTTTTTGTTTCCAAAAATATTTTTTCAACAAAATTATGCATTTTTTGCTTCAAAATTTTTTTAAACCCCTCCATATATTTTTTTAGTTTACTTGTTTTTATGCTTTAATGTTTCCATTATACCAAATTAGCCGACATTTTGCGACACAGAGATATTTTTTGGGGTTGACAAAAGCCGTTTTTTGTGCTATAATGTATTTATCAACGTTGAAAAACAACTTAAAAAATCCTCTTAGATAAGCCAAATACAAGCTTATTTCTTAAATCGGTCTAGCTTTCATCTCTAAGGGCTAGATCTCACCATGAAAAGTGCTCCGCACCTCGTGGCAAGCAGAAATAAACCACAAAAAGATATTTTTCAATATCCTCGTGGTAAACATAAATACAAACACAAAAAATTATGCAACAAAAAAACTTGGGAGTTTCTCCCGAAGCTAATTTTTCTTCGGTCTATTTTTTCTTGACCGCAGGAATTGCTCTTTCTATTTTGGTTTTCTTATTTGTCCCTAGGATTTCTATGGGGTAAATAAGATAAGAAATGTTTAAATTATTATTTTATTTTTTAACAAAATTATATGTCAGAAAGAGGAACACATTTAGATTTACATTCAGGCGTTAGAGTAGATATAAATAAAGACTATACTCTTGGCGATAAAATGTCTCCTGCCACTGGTAGTCCAGAGGCAAAAAGAAGAGAAAGAATAGGTAATGCTAGACTTGAAGCCCAAAAAGCCGCCGAAGGAAAATTTCAAGAATTATTTGGGATGAGTCCAGATGATTTTATAGAAAAACATCTTTCAGAAAAAGACAAAGCTAATCTTGAAGCTATAAAAAATAGTGCTGGAGACGAAGACTTTGATGATTTTAAGGCTGTTATGAATTTTCTTGGTAATATAAAAACATCACCTGTCCCTGGTTTTGATAGAGACATAAAACAATTAAAGGCATTTATTAAAAAAGATCCATCTTTTGAACATTTGAGATTAGCGCATGATGCGTCTAAGGGCGTTCAATAATTTAGTGAATTATATTCTATATTAGACGACCTATGTAGTTAGGTCGTTTTTATTGTTCAAAAACATCACATTATGCTATACTAAATAAGTATTTTATTAATTCATTAAATTTATATGAATATGAAAAAGAAAATTTTTCTTTTACCAGCATTAGCTTTGTTATTGGCTTTTGCTTTTGCTCCTGTGACGCAAGCACAAACTGCTACGGCAGACACTAGTACTACTGTTGATGCTACAGCTACTAATGTGGAATTAAATGCTAGTAGTACCGAATCTGTTACGGAAAATCTTGATGGTGTTACTGTAACAACTGTCGACAAAGTACCTTCTGCTTTTGGTTTATTTTGGCTTGGTCTAAAAGAACGTGTAAATATTGCTTTTACCTTTGATCCAATCAAAAAAGCAGAAAAGCAAGTAGTTTACGCTGAACAAAGAATGAAGATTGCTGAGAAAATGTCAGAAAATAGTGATGATGTTCAAACACAAGAAAAAGTACAGCAAATGGTAGAACGTGCTCAAGAACTTATGTCCAAAGTGCAGGATAAAAAAGACAAATTTTTGGAAAGCAATGATGAAAATGTTCAGAGACTTCTAAAAAATGTAGCCATCCACCAAGAGAATACCCAAAATTTGTTGGATAAAATTGAAACAAAATTGCAAGATAAACTTACCCCAGAACAATTGGACAAGTTTCAAGCTATGCGTGAAGATGGTATTGTAAAAGCTCAAGGAATTTTGCAAGCTCTCAGCAATCCAAATATGCCAGAAGATGTCAAGGCTAAGTTGCAAGAAGTGAAAGATAGAATCGATGCTAAGTCTGCTGAAGTACAACAATTTCGTGAAGAACAAAAAAATGTTTTGGAAGATATCAAAAATGGTGTAGAAGGTGCCAAAGATGAATTGAAAAATTTATTAGATAGTAGAAAAGAAGAAATACAACAAAATACTACTAGTAGTGCTGTGCAAGCTCAACAAAGATTGGAAATGATGAAAAAAGTGGGTGAGCAAGTAAAAGAAAAGGTACAAGAGAGAATAGAAAATAGACAAGAAAACAAAGTTGAAAACGAAGATCGTACGGTTTCAAGTTCGGTACAGGCTAGACCTTTACCTGCCACACAAGTCAAAAATCTTCTTCCTTTGAAATCTACAGAAGGTCTTAAGGATAAGTCCGAAGTGGAATTGAAAATGGAAACAGAAAAGAAAGAATTGGAAGTAAAACAAGAAAATAAAACTGAAGTAGAAGATAATGGTCTTTTTGAACCACAGAATTAATTTATTTTTTTAAATAAAAAACTCGCTTGCCAAAGCGAGTTTTTTGATATAAACTGGAGTTATAAAGTTTTTTACTATGTTATTTTACCTTATTTTACCAGATATTCGTTCCTGTCATAATGTTGGAGCGATGTTTAGGACAGCTGATGCTTGTGGGGTGGACAAACTTTATTTAGTTGGCTACACCGCTACTCCACCAAAACCTCAGATAGACAAAGTTGCTCTTGGTGCTGAGACTTGGATTCCTTGGGAACACAAGAAAAATTTGAAAAGACTTATTACAACTCTCAAAAAGAAAGGATTTTTTATTGTTGGTTTGGAAAAAAATGAGAGAAGTATTGATATTTCAGAATTAAGTTTAGAAAAGCAAAAAAACATTGCTTTGATTGTCGGGAATGAAGTAGATGGTGTGGAAGAAGATATTTCAAAACTTTGCGATGAAGTTGTGCATATTCCGATGTATGGCAAGAAAGAGAGTTTCAATGTCAGTGTCGCAGCGGGGATAGCCATGTATTCTATTAAAACCAAGTTTAGTTAGGATACGAAATACTCCGCCAAAGGCGGATGCGCCTAGGGTGCAGAAAGGTACGAAATTACGAAAAAAACGAGTTTGTACTTTCGTAAATTTTCGTATTTCGTATCCAATCCGTAAGATTAATTTTATGAGCAATACCATCGTCTTTGATATAGAAACAATTCCAGTTGACTTTGATTCTTTTGATGAAGTGCAAAAGATTTATTTGACGAAGTTTGCTGAAGGGGAAGAAGATATAGAAAAAGTAAAAGAACAAATGGCACTTTGGGCACCGACTAATAAAATTGTAGCGATTGGTATGATGTCAGTAGATAGCCAGAAGGGTGCTGTGTATTTTTCCACCTCCTCGGAATCTTTGGCGGACAAGCAAAATGACATGCAAGAAAAAGTAGATTTTGTAGAAAATGGTATCCACTATTTTAGTGGTAGTGAGGAAGTAATACTTCAAAAATTTTGGAATGCGATTGCCAAAGCTCATAAGTTTGTGACTTTCAATGGTCGTGGGTTTGATTGCCCGGTACTGATGCTTCGCTCAGCAATGCTCAGGGTAAAGCCAAGCAAAAATCTGATGCCATATCGCTATGCTCATGATGTGCATGTGGATCTACTTGAACAAATGACTTTTTATAATGCTTATCGTAAATTCAACTTAGATTTTTATTGCAAAGCTTTTGGGATAGAATCTCCCAAAGGTAAGGGAATAAATGGTCATGATGTAAAAAATCTTTTTGCAAATGGGGAATATATGAAAATCGCTAAGTACTGCGCTGGAGATTTGATTGCCACTAGAGAATTATACTTGCGTTGGCGGGATTATATGACTTTTTAGTCGTTGTTTGCTATAATAATACTGATATACGGATTTACGGATGTAAACTACAGATTAATTGTCGCTGTTTATTTTAATATTTATGTATAAAATTGCTGAGTCGGCTGTCTCTGCTGACTCTGCTGTTTAGCTGATAACTATGTCGGAAAAAGCCGTACAACATACTTTGAATATTTTCAAGCAAGTACATCGTAACTTGCCACCTTTGGTTGATGTAAAATTGCGTGAGGAGATGAAAGCTAAGATAGAAGAATTGGTAGACACGGGTAAAGTTACTTTGGAGGAATTGGAAGACATAATGATTTTTTATGGCAAAAAGGTTTGGCCTTTTGTCCAGGCTTTTGAGGATATTTATCATGTCTATCATGAAAAACTTTCGGAAAAAATATTTTTGGCAAAAGCTTCCAAAAGTATTGTTAGTAAATATAACACCATCAAAGAAACTGGTGTGAATTTTTTTGATATTTTTAGTGGCGCTTTGCACCATTTTTTTTCGCATGAAGAAAGAATGGAACTTTTGGATTTACTTATTTCACTCAAAAGAGATATAAGACAACATACTACACAAGCCGTGCTTACTCATGAGAAAACAAACTATGAAGAAAAGATAGATAAATATGGACAAATGGTTCAAGATATAAATAAAGTAATTGAAGATTTGCACAGATTTGCCAATGAAGAAAATGATAGTAATTTGGCGTTGGATGTCTTGGACAAAGCACGAACAATAGAATATAGTCTAGCTTTCTTAGGACCAAAAATAAATTATCCAGAAATTTTGGATTTGCTGGATTATTATAAAGGTAAAAAAGAAGAAAAGAAAATGAGAAGAATTGTTTAGACAATAAAATATTTTTTAATTTTTAACTATTTATTTTTTATAATTTTTTGTTAGCAGTACTATAATTTACTTTTTATTTTGAAAGTGTTTTTACTACTAGCAGAGAATGCTAGTTTTTTATATATCTAGAATACGTTCAATTTATTTTTAATAGATACACTATGTTGAAAAATGCACAAATTATTAAAAGAGTGGTCGAAGAAATGGGTGGCAGATTTGAAGAGGTTATACCAGAAAGAAATTGTTATTATATTCATATAAAAAAAAGGGCTTTTATAATTACTAGACAATTTAGGATTGTAAGGAATTTTATTAGTGTTTCTGATTCTACCAAATTTAAGGATTTGACTTATACTTTGCTTAGGCGAAATTCTTTGCCAACTCCAGAAACAGTTTTTTTCTTTAGAAAAAAGCCTGGAGATATAGCCAAAAAACTTAGCAACATAAAGTTTCCTATTATTGTTAAAGATTCATCTGGCTCTAATAGTATCGGAATATTTCCCTATATCAAAAACATAACAGAAGCTAAAAGAATAATAAAAAATAATTTGCTAGATTTACCTTCTTTGGTTGCTCAAGAAATGATTTTTGGAACAGAATATCGTATACTTGTTTTGGGTAACAAAGTCATAGGTGCTTTGGAAATGATTCCACCAAGAGTTTTGGGAGATGGTAAATCTACAGTCGAAGAGCTTATAAAAGAAAAACAAAAGAGTACAAAAAAGAAAACTTCAATTGATGAAGCTTTGAAGAAAATAGTGAAAGAACAAGGTTTTTCTTTGAAACAGATATTACCTTTGGGAAAATTAGTTTTTATCAAAAGGAATTCTTCTTTGGCAGAAGGTGGTGAAACTAGAGATGTTACTAGTCTGGTTAACAAAAAGGTGACAGCTCTTTGTGTCAAAGCTTCCGACGCTATTGGTAACTATTTGGCAGGTCTAGACGTTATATGTGATGATATATCACTAGATCCTGATAAACAAAAGTTTGGAATTTTGGAGATAAATGGTAAACCAGATATCTATATTCATTATCATCCTACATACGGCAAACCTAGAAATGTTGTAAAAGATATTATAAAGTTTGTAATAAAGATTGGAGCTACCAGAAAAAGCAGCTCAGTCTAGTTTATAAAAATAAAAAAATACTATGTTTAGATAGTATTTTTATTTTATATTTTTTGTCTGTCAATCGGCAATTCCGTGTATTTATTTTATAACCATGTATATCAAACTTCATATTTGTTTAGGTTGTATACTTGATTTTTCTTTCAGTAGTTTTGTTAACTGACTTTTATTTAGCAATCCATTTTGTGAGCCAAATTTTTGGATGACAGATGAGGCATTGGCTGTACCCCAAGCCATAGCTATTTTTATATCGTTATTAGCCAAGATAGCTGACAAAAATCCAGAGGTATAAGCATCGCCTGCCCCTGTTTTGGCAATTGTTTTTACTTTGTGAGCTGGTAAAAAATATTTTTCTTTACCGTCAAAAGCATACGAGCCATTTTCATTGTCTGTGATTACGACAACTTTAGTGCCTAATGTATGGAGCGAAGTTAACAATTGTTTGGGATTTTGTTTTTTACCTACTATTTTTTTAGCCTCTTCTTTGTTTACAAAAAGTATATCCACTTTTGAGATTATTTTTTTTATTTTTTCTAAGCCATTTTTTATTTGGTAAGAACCTGGGTTTATAGCCAACTTTACTTCTTTATTTTTTTGTAAATATTTTTCTAGTTTGTCTTGTAATTTTTCAAAAGATTTGCCAAGAGAAGTATAATAAATCCATTTTGTTTTTGGTAAATTTGGTAGACTATAATTTCTTTTGGCGTGATAAGAAAGTATTGTTCTTTCCCCACAATAATTTAAGACAATTGAATATCTGGTGGTTGAATTTTTTATTTTTTTTACCATGGAAATATCTATTCCCATTTTTTCTAATTCTTCTTTTATAATATGACCGTTGATATCGTCGCCTAATTCAGTAACGATTGCAGTTTTTTGTCCTAATTTTTTGACACCGACTGCTACGTTGGCAGCATTGCCACCAATTGATTGGGCTGTGTTTTCTATAGGAGTTTTTTCAGCATAATTAAAAGAAAGTAATTTTTTGTTTTTACTTAGGCTACAAGCTTTTTGTGATTCTTCTAAAATTAGAAAAGTATCAAAAGTAGCGTCACCAATGGTAATAAGATCTAGCATATTTATTGTTTGTTATATTTACCAAGAGATTTTATTCTCTTGAGTTCGTTGGTATCATGTTTGTGAAGACCAAGATAAATTTCTATAAATTCAACTAAAGAGGCTAAACCTAAACCTGCCATGGCAATCATAAAGACTTTGTTGTCTGTATATAAAGCATAAACAAAAAGACAAGCTGAGCCAACAAAAAAGACCAAATCTTGGCGTCTTTCTATTTCTAAGAAAACAGCATAGGTAATAAGTATGGCACCAAGTGCGGCGACAATATAGATACTAAGCTCTATGATGCTACTTGGTAAATTTGGAAAAAGGCTGGATAAAAACATATATTTTGTTTAGTTGATAATTCAACTATAGTATAGCAGAATTTTGTTTGGATGTTAAATCTTGTTGTTGTAAAAACATTAAAACATGAAAACATTAAAACAACTTTTGTTAGGTCATTTTTTATTAAAACAAAAAAGTCACCTAGTATAATGTGACTTTAGACTTTATAAACTTTATGGACTTTTGACTATTTTTATTCTTCCCATTTATTGATATATTCAATAGCACTAAGTGCTGCTGTTACACCTTGTCCAGCAGCGATGACAATTTGTTTGTAAGGTATATTGGTTACATCTCCTGCTGCGAAGACACCTGGACAAGTAGTTTTGCATTTGATATCTACTTCTATCTCGCCTATAGGATTTTTTGTGCCACAAGTAACGAAATCGGAATTTGGTGTCATACCGATATGAACCATGAGACCGTCAACTTTTATTTCCTTTTCTTCTTTTGTTTCGATATCTTTATATTTGAAAGATTGCAAATTGTCTTTTCCAATGATTTCTGTAGTTTCAGCATTATAAATTATTTCTACATTGTCTAATTTTTTTACTTTGTTGACAAGGATTGTCTCGGCTTTTGGAAAACCTCCCAAAGTTTCTTTGGTATTTGGAAATTTGGTAACTAGATAAACTTTCTTAGCAATACCAGCCATCATAAGAGCTGATTCAATCGCAGCATTTCCCGCACCAATTGTGGCGGTAATTTTGTCTTTGAAAAGTGGACCATCACAAACCGTACAATATGTCACACCACGTCCACGAAGTTCTTTTTCTCCTGGAAGATTTAGGTTTCTTGGGTGAATACCACTAGCAATGATAACAGATTTTGTGGAATAAGTTTTTTCTTCTCCTAAGAAATTTTTGGCAGTAACTATATGATGATTTTTTTCTTGTTTGATAGAAGTGATTTCAAATCCTTCTTCTATTTTGACATTGTAAGATTGGATATGTTTGTGAAAATTTTTGGCAAGCTCAATACCTGTGGTTTCTACAATACCTGGCCAGTTGCCGACTTCACCTGATAGAGCTACTTCGCCACCAATATCTTTGGATACGATGATGAAATTTAGATTTCTTCTAGCAGCATAGATAGTGGCAGCACTACCAGCGGCCGACGCGCCAATGATTATTAAGTCTAGCAATTCTTCTTGTTTGTTTTCCATAAATAAAAATTTAATTCTTATTAACTTGCTAAGAAAATATTCCTTCTCATACCCATGAATATAATTTAGGGTAATTGATCGCTTGGATTTTATATTCTAATTACTTTTTAGTCAAACTGTTGATAATTTTTTGCAGGTTTTTAATATTTGTTTTTGGTGCTTTTTCATTGCCAAAAATAGCGCTACCAGGACAAATAGCATCTACTTCTGTTGCTATTATTTTTTCTAAATTTTTTTCGTTGATACCACCATCAAGCTCAACAAAAATATGGGGGTATTTTGTTTTGAATTTTTGGATATTAGCCAAAACTTGTGGTAATAATTTTTGTCCTTGTTTGCCAGGATGTACCCCCATAAACATCACAGCTTTTATTTCACTAATATATTCATCCAAAACTTTGATATCAGTTTCTGGATTGAGCACTATACCTATTTCCCAGCCATAAGCGTGAAGAGTTGGTAAAATGTCATGCAAGTTTTTGACTGCTTCAAAATGAACTAAAACTTTTACGACTTGTTCTACTTTTTGCCATTTCATCAATTCTTTCAAAGGCTGACTAACCATCAAGTGTAGTTCTACTTCTGTCTGACAATATTTTTGGACAGTGTCTGGATTACTAACTGTGGTGTTATCCACAAAAATACCATCAGCAAGGTCTATTTGGACTCTATTGACGGATTTGCCGAGAGCTTGGAGTTGAGATTTTAATTCTTTTGGGGTTTGAACTAAAATTGAAGGGATGATTTGCATAGTAAATTTTTTAATGAAGTTTAGCTTATAGGGATACGAAATACGAAAGGTACGAAATTACGAACCACGAAATTTTTGTAGTTTCGTACTTTTCGTATTTCGTATCCTTTTATTTATCAAGCTCTGCAACCTTTTCTAGTCTACGAACATGTCTTCTCTCTCCACTAAATTCAGTTTCTAGCCATTTCTTCACGATCGCCATAGCATGTTCTTCTGAAGATAGGTAGGCCGCTAACGCCAGTACATTGGTATTGTCGTCGTTCATCATAGATTCAGCAACGGCAATATTGTAACCAATACCACAACGGATGCCAGCTACTTTGTTGACAGCCATACTGACACCGACGCCATTTTTGCAAATTACAATACCACGTCCATCTGTCTCTACAACTTTGTGAGCAAGTGGTATGACATAATCTGGGTAATCATCACCCTCAACATGTTCGTGGGGTCCTAAATCTTCTATTTTGAGCTCTAATTCATTTTCAACATAGCGAATTAGACGTTTTTTAAGTTGGTAGCCACCATGATCTGAGGCAATATAGATTTTTTTTGAGTACATATTTGTTTGTATAAGTTTGTTATTATCTATATTGTAACACACAGTTTGAAAACAGAAAAGCGTGGATTTTGAATAACTAATCACTTTATCACCTAATCACCTCATCACTTGACTTTTTCTCTAAAATTAGTATAATAAGAATACAATTATAAAAACGTCAATATCTGTTATCAGCAGGGAACTTGCCAAGTTGGCAGGTACGTTGAAAGAAGAAACTTTATAAAAAGAATAGAACTTTCCGGGTAAGCCCGTAATCGCTGTCAGTAAGCGTCGCAAATGTGGAAGTGAGATGGTACCGCCGAGGAAACTTGGTTCTCACAATATACATGGGCGTTTTTATTTTTGTAATAAACAATACTAAAATTACAAATTCCAATTTGTCAGCCATCGGGAGAAATAAATTACAATGGTAAATAAACAAGACTTTTGAGATTTGAAAATTGTTTATTATTTGGAATCCTGCCTACCGGCAGGCAGGTTGTTTATGTGGTATTGTGTATTTAATTTTATGAACTTTTAACTTTTCCGCCCAAGGCGGATCCGCCTTGGGCGGAATAAACTTTTTAACTACTATATATGCCCTACAATGCCAATGAAAACGAATTAGAAATATTAAAACTTTGGGATGAAAAAAAGATTTTTGAAAAATCTGTTTTGGAGCGTCCAGAAAATAATCCTTATGTTTTTTATGATGGTCCACCTTTTGCGACAGGACTTCCTCATTATGGACATTTAGTGGGTACAGTGATGAAAGATGTTGTGCCACGTTATTGGACTATGAAAGGCTATCGTGTAGAGCGTAAGTGGGGTTGGGATTGTCATGGTCTGCCGGTAGAAAATATTATTGAAAAAGATTTGGGACTCAAATCCAAAAAAGAAATTGATGAACTTGGTATTGAAAAATTCAATGAAGCTTGTCGCAGTACGGTGATGACTTATGCTGAAGAATGGAAAAAAACAATTCATCGTATTGGTCGTTTTGTAGACATGGAAAATGATTACAAAACTATGGACATTAATTTCATGGAAAGTGTGTGGTGGGTGTTCAAAGAACTTTGGAACAAAGGTCTTATTTATGAGGGCAAAAAGGCTATGCATATTTGTCCACATTGTGTGACACCTCTTTCCAATTTTGAAGTTACTCAAGGTTATAAGGACATCAAAGATTTGTCAGCGACTGCCAAGTTTCGTGTGATTGATGAAGAATTCAAAGAAAGACTTGGTTTGAGTGATAGAGAATTATATATTTTGGCTTGGACGACGACTCCTTGGACTTTGCCAGGCAATGTCTTGCTCGCTGTTGGTAAAGATATAGATTATGTAGTAGTCAAAGGTGAACACAATTATTATATTGCTGCCAAAGAATTGGTGGCCAATGTTTTTCAAACAAAAAACAAATGTGACTATGTTTTGATAAGTACACTCAAGGGTGAAGAATTGGTTGATGTAAAATATGAACCACTTTTTCCATATTTTGCTAATACGGAAAATGCTTTCAAAGTAGTTACTGGAGATTTTGTAACAACCGAAGATGGTACCGGAATCGTCCATATAGCGCCAGCTTTTGGTGAGGATGATTATAATGTGGGAATGGAGCACAAAGTCGGTTGGGTACAACATGTGACAATGGAAGGTAAATTTACTGACGATGTTTTGGATTTTGTAGGACAAGAAGTAAAGCCAAAAGATGATTCTACCAAAACTGATGTAGAAATCATCAAATGGTTAGCCCATCATGACAAACTTTTTAGTAAAGAAAAATTTGAACACAGTTATCCACATTGTTGGCGTTGTGATACTCCGCTTTTGAATTACGCGACTTCTTCTTGGTTTGTGAGAGTGACTGAGATAAAAGATGAAATGCTAAAAACTAATAAGAAAACCAATTGGGTGCCGGAGCATATCAAAGACGGACGTTTTGGTTTGTGGCTAGAAGGCGCCCGTGATTGGGCAATTTCTCGCAATCGTTATTGGGGTTCAGCATTGCCTATTTGGAGAAGTGAGGATGGTGAAACCGTTTGTATTGGTTCCGTTGCTGAAATAGAAGAATTATCTGGACAAAAAATAACAGACTTGCATAAACATATTATTGATAAAGTCACTTTTGAAAAAGATGGTAAGACTTTTACCAGAATCCCAGAAGTTCTTGATTGTTGGTTTGAGTCAGGTGCGATGCCTTATGGACAAATGCATTATCCATTTGAAAATAAAGCCAAATTTGAAGCTGGTTTTCCTGCAGAGTTCATTGCTGAAGGTCAAGACCAGACTCGCGGTTGGTTTTATACTTTGCATGTTTTAGCGACAGCTCTTACTAGCGGCAAGAATCCTTCTATTCCTAAAAAAGAGTCAGTGCCAGCATTCAAAAATGTGATAGTCAATGGAATAGTACTTGCTGAAGATGGTAAAAAAATGGCAAAACGTTTAAAGAATTATCCAGATCCTTTGATTGTACTTGAGAGATATGGTGCTGACGCTCTTCGTTATTATTTGGCTTCATCACCTGTAATGTATGCAGAAGGTTTGAATTTTTCTGAAAAAGATGTACGAGAAGTTTACAACAAAGTGGTGAATACTCTTTGGAATGTATTTAGTTTTTATGAAATGTTTAGCATTGATTCAAAAGATTTAAACAGATTTAAACAGAGTGATAATATCTTAGATAAGTGGATTGTTGCCAAGTTGCATTTGCTTTTGAAAGAAGTAACTGAAAAAATGGAAGAGTACAAACTTGCTGAAGCTAGCCGTCCAATTTTAGATTTTATTACCGAACTTTCACAGTGGTATGTGCGTCGTTCACGTGATCGTTTCAAAGATGAAAATAGTGCAGACAAATTGCAAGCAGTCGCAACACTGCGTGAAGTGTTGATGACACTTAGTAAAGTGATGGCACCTTTTACACCATTTATGTCTGAGAGACTTTATCAAGAGTTGGGTGGAGAATTAGAATCAGTTCATTTAGAAATGTGGCCTCAAGTAAATGAAAAATTGATAGATAAAAAAGTCTTGGAAGAAATGGAAACAGTTCGTAAAGTGGTAGAGACAGGTCTTTCTATGCGTTCAGAAAGTGGTATCAAAGTACGCCAAGTATTATCACAATTTTATATTTCAGGAGCTGAATTTGCTTTTGCTGATTCCAAAAATATTATAGCCGAAGAATTGAATGTCAAAGAAGTTTTGCTTGAAAATTTTGATAAAGAAGATAATCATTTGAAGAAAAAAGAAGATTGGGGATTCAAAATGGCTCTAAATATTCATGTGACTGAAGAATTGAAAAAAGAAGGTCTGGTGCGCGAGATAGTGCGTACTATCAATCAAATTCGTAAAGAGCAAGGTATGACTATTGCTGACGAAGTTATCGTAGAATATCATACAGAAGATGAAAATTTGAAAGCAGTTTTTGTAGATTACTCCACTGAAATTAAGAAGAGTGTCTTGGCTAGAGAATTGGTAGCGGAGAAAATTGTGCTGGATGAGTCTGATGATAAATTATATAAGATTGACGGAGTGAAAGTCTTGTTGTCGGTGAAAAAATAAAAATATGAAAACATTAAAGTATTAAAACACTTGAACATTTCTTGTGTAAAGAAATTAATTTTTTAAAAGACGTTTTGTTATAAAACGTCTTTTTTATATCTGTTCAAATCTGTTAGATCCCTGCCTGCCGGTAGGTAGGCGTTTAATCCGTGTTCTATTTGTAATGAATTTTCTTTATGAAAGTTTTTAGTGTATAATGTTTTTGATATTAGACAGTTAGGTTTTTTACCTCTTTTGAAAGATAATTAATTTAAGTAAGCTTTTTCTTAAGAGAGATCCCTCGTGTATTCTCACTCGGGATTTGTGAACGAATCTATGAAAAAAGGCAGACTAGACGTAATCAGTGGTCCAATGTTTAGCGGTAAGAGTGCTGAACTTATTAGACGTCTGACAATTTATAGTATTGCCCAAAAAAATATCGTCGTTTTTAAGCATGGTTCTGATGATAGATTTGGTAGACCTAAAGATATTTTTTCACGTAATGGTAATTTTTTGTCCGCTATTCCTGTATCAAAAGTAGCGGAGATGTACGAGCATCTAGATTTTGACAATTTAGATTTGGTAGGAATTGACGAAATACAATTTTTTGACAAAGATGAGCTTGTAGAGCTGTGTAAAAAGTTAGTAGATGAAAAAGGTATTTCAGTCATTGCTTGTGGACTGGATAGTGATTATTTGAGAGTACCTTTTGAGACTACGGCACATCTGATGGCCTTAGCTGATTCTGTTTACAAAAGCAATGCGGTTTGTATGAAATGTCGGGATACTGATGCGGTCTATACACATCGTCTATCTGGAGGAGATGATCGTTTTGAAGTCGGTTCGGACAATTATGAACCGAGGTGTCGGAAGTGTCGGGTGAGTGGGGAATGATTTTTTTGAAATTTAAGAAACCTCTCGAAGTGAGAGGTTTTTGTGTGGATAAGTACAGCTTTAAAATTCTGTTAATTTTCGGTATAATGTAATTATACTTATAAATTAATAAAATATTTTATGCTTAGTCTAACTAAAAAACAAAAACAAATTTTTGATTACATAAAATCTTTTATAGAAAAAAAAGGTTATTCTCCGACTTTGGAAGAATTAAAGAAACATTTGAGATTAAAAGCTTTGTCAGGAGTTTATCAACATATTGATGCACTGATTGATAAAGGTTATATCATGAGAGATGAAAATGCTACAAGAGGTCTTAGCATTAGAGAGCTTGGTAAAATTGATACTTTAGAAATTCCGCTTGTTGGTACAATTACAGCTGGACAACCAATTGAAGCTTTGGAGACTAGAGGAGATACTATTACTATTGCTAGAGATACTTATTTTGATCCTGAACAGTTGTATGCTTTGAAAGTTTCTGGTGATAGCATGATTGAAGATGGTATTTTTGATGGAGATATTGTTGTCATAAAAAAACAAGATTATGCAGATAATGGACAAACAGTTGTTGCTATTATAGATGAAAATGAAGCCACTCTAAAAAAATTGTATAAAGAAAAAAATAGATTTAAATTACAACCGGCCAATCAAAATTTATTACCATTTTATCGTACGGAAGTAGAAGTTCGCGGTGTTGTTGTTAAAATTATTAGAGATTTCAATAGCCAATTACAACAAAAAACAAAAAAATTTAAAACTATTGATTTGTTTGCTGGAGTTGGTGGTATTAGACTTGGTTTTGAAGAAGCTGGATTTGAAACTGTGTTTGCTAATGACTTTGAACCAAAGTGTAAAGATACTTATGACTTAAATTTTGATGGGACACAGCTTTTTGTAGAAGATGTACAAAAATTAAATGAAAAAAAATTACCAGATTTTGATTTTTTGCTTGGAGGATTCCCTTGTCAAGCATTTTCTATTGCCGGATATAGAGAAGGATTTGATGATAAAAAAGGTAGGGGAAATTTATTTTTTGATGTTGCTAGAATTATAAAAGAAAAAAAACCAATGGGTTTCATGCTTGAAAATGTAAAAAATTTGAAAAATCATGATAATGGAAAAACCTTTAAAATTATATTAGATACTTTAGAATCGCTTGGCTATCATGTAAAAGCAAAAGTATTGAATAGTATGGAATATGGTAATGTACCACAAAATAGAGAAAGAATTTATATTGTCGGCTTTAGAGACAAAAAACATTATGAAAAATTCAATTTTCCACCTATAATAAAATTGAAAAAGAGTATAAAAGATTTATTGGAAGATAATGTAGATGAAAAATATTATTATGATGGTAAACCTCTTTATGAAAAAATAAAAGATGATGTTACAAATTCAAATACTGTTTATCAATGGCGTAGAAAGTATGTTCGTGAAAATAAAAAAGGTGTTTGTCCTACTTTAACAGCAAATATGGGAATGGGTGGCCATAATGTGCCAATTATTAAAGACAAAAAAGGAATCAGAAAGCTGACCCCTCTTGAATGTGCTAGAATACAGGGTTTTCCTATGGACTTCAAACTTCCAGCAAACATGTCTGATTCAGCTCTTTATAAACAATTTGGTAATTCTGTAAGTGTACCTGTTGTAAAAGCTGTTGCTAAACAGATTAGAAAAGCAATTGAAGACTAAATGTCTGATAATTTTTTTAAAATGTCCCAGTTTTCTCTATATTTTTCTAACTTACTGAGTGATTTTGAAGTTCCCATTTTCTCTATATCACCTATAGGAATAATATAACAATCTCCATTTCTCCCATCTACTACTAGTATAATGTCGCAGTCTTCGCGTGTATATTTATAAGTACGTTGTGCAACATCTCTACTTATTTGCTTTCCACTTCTTCCTCCTCCTGTAAAGCTGACACTACCTCCCGAAGTTCCTTTGATTTGTATTCTTAATAATTTATTATTTCCAACATCTATAATTGCATCATATCTACCATTTGTTACATCTGCTCTAGAACATGGGAATCCGGCTTTCATACATCTTCCAACCCCGATCATTTCGTCAGAATTACCATTTTATAATGGTCGGGTTTGTCAAGACACGTAAATTAGTAAAATGAGAGGTAAAATTAATTAAATAAAAATTATTGAAAATATACTTCCCGGGGAGTTAAATTGTTTAAAGATTGATGCCTGCGCTGGTC
>Ga0210006_1001411_pt1 | contig 16619 bp, 16 predicted proteins | sample CryGey02umfilter_2_FD_185452 | JGI IMG/M metagenome (GOLD analysis project Ga0210006, IMG submission 185452) | Groundwater microbial communities from aquifer in Utah, USA - Crystal Geyser 4/10/14 0.2 um filter (SPAdes) (version 3) | ecosystem: Environmental > Aquatic > Deep subsurface >... | reverse complement strand
TCATCTCTATAATGCTCATACTGCTTCTCTCTTGCTTCCAGCTCTGCTTCCAGCTCTGCTTCCAGCTCTGTAAAACTATTAAGAATTTTGACAATTTCTTCTTGGATTGCAAGTGGTGGGAGAGGGATTTTAAAATCTTGCAAAGTTGATAAGACAATATAAGTCATTGCCGCGCTGTTTGTATGATTTTCAAGATATTTTTTAAAATTGTCACTAAGTGAAAAAAATAAAAATCGGACATCAACACCTTTGCTAAAATTTGTTAGTACGTAAGTTCGTTGATAAGCCTCAAACTTTCCGATGTAATGTTTTATTTCGCCAACATTAGCATTGCCCGCAATTAGCAAGGCTTCGGTGTCCCAGCGAAACCTATCAATTTTGCTCGGCACTTTTGCGGTCGTAAAAAACATATATTCGCCATCATCAACTGCAGCGTTGGCATTGAGTTTGCCTGTCTCGATTTTGCAAACCTCTCCTAACTCCTTAAACTCCACCCCTTTCGGGCAGAGTTCAGAAATTAGTTTTTCAATTTTTGATTGATTGGTGGTCATATTATTTCTTCTTTGGCTTCGGCAGTTTCTTTGTCACCTGCTTTGGTGCAAGATAGTTTTTGCTGTTCATCACCTTTTTACCTGTTTCTTTTTCTAACTGCTTGCGTGCTGTGCCAGCAACCGCTCCACCGCGACGGGCAGCGTTGGCGTTTTGTGCTATACCCTGCGCGTCATCAGTACGAGCGATCTGGGTCGTGGCTGCTTCGCCAAGCTGGGAAAATAGAAGTTCAAGATCGTCCATATGATCGCGCAGGTTTTCGCGCTTCAAGCCTTTGAGCTTTTTGTATTCACTTGGTGTAACTCCAAAAGTGGCTTTTGAAATTTCTGCGGTGAGAATGGAAAAATCTTGTTGTTGGACGACACCGCGTTTTTTCCACTCATCCGTGAGCTCTTCACGAATGGCGATACCACGCACACGGCGCTCTATCCATTCATCCTTGTAACCTTTTGCCTTGTAGAGCGCCTTCATTCGCTTCTGGGCAAGCTCGGGATTTTCTATCTCCTGTATCCGTTCATATCCGACTTTTGCCAGCCAGCGCTTGAACGGCTCAGCTTTGGGAGATGGTATTGACTGTATGATACGAAAAACGCCCTCTGTATCGGCACAGTCGGTTTCTCTCAATTTGCCATCAGGTGCTTCTAATTTCAACTGTCTACAAATTGTAGATAGTTGAAATTCTCCTTCATTTTTTACTCTCGCCTTCATGGCTGTCCAATAGACACTTGGGCGATCACTATCCGTAAGCGCCTCAATCACATCAATCACCGAAAACAACCACTCTCCATTTTGAAGAGTTTTACGGATTCGCTTACCCTTAAAAAGGGCTATTTTCGTACTTTCCGTTATGCTGTTGATTTTTTTGGGCATATTATTTTTAATTAAAGTTCTCCCATTTTATGAGCTTGTTTTGTATCTTCGTCTTGTTGTTCCAGCCATATATCGTAGTCTGATTTTGCCTCTGCTTTATTTTGAGCAAGAACCTCCAACGCTGGCTTTCCTGTATCAGCGTCCACAAATTTAACGCTTGCGGTTTCCTCAAAAAATTTCATAAAATCTTCAGCTGTTATAGGTGAGTTTTTCATAGCATTATTTATTCCCTTCTATATCCTTGACGATCTCATCAATCGCCGTGCGGAGTTCATTTTGTCTTGCAACAATCTTGGCAATTTTTGCGTTGAGCGTGGTGATGTCCACTACTTCGCGAGTATCCTCGCCCACCACATAGCTTGATACGGCGATATTGTAGTCATTCTCGGCAATGGTTTTATTATCAACGAGCTTGGCAAAGTACTCCGCATCTTGACGGGTGGTGAAAGCGTCCAAAATCTTTTTGCGATTTGTCTCGCTCAACTTATTTTTATTACCGCCACGAACAAACTCGGCGGAAGCATCAATAAAAAGTGTTTTATTGTCTTTTTTGCTCTTTTTAAGAACGATGATACAAGTGGCGATAGTAGTACCAAAAAAAAGGTCGGGTGGGAGCTGGATAACCGCATCAACATAGTTGTTGTCTATCAGATACTTGCGAATTCTCTGCTCCGCACCACCACGATAGAGCACTCCAGGAAATTCAACAATCGCCGCCGTACCGCTGGTAGACAGCCACGAGAGCATGTGCATGGTAAAAGCAAGGTCAGCCTTACTCTTTGGCGCCAGTACTCCCGCCGGTGAAAAACGCGGATCATTGATAAGGATCGGGTTTGCGTCGCCCTCCCAATGAATAGAATATGGCGGATTGGAAACGATAGCGTCAAACGGCTCATCGTCCCAGTGTTTCGGATCTATAAGCGTATCGCCGTGAGCAATATCAAAATTATTGTAATTGATATCATGTAAGAACATGTTGATACGGCAGAGGTTGTAGGTAGTGAGATTGATTTCTTGTCCAAAGAAACCTTGCCGAACATTTTCTTTGCCGAGAACTTTCGCAAATTTGAGAAGCAAAGAGCCGGAACCGCAGGCTGGATCGTAAACTTTATTTACTTCTGTTTTACCAACCGTTGTGATTTCCGCCAGAAGTTCGCTGACTTCTTGGGGAGTATAAAACTCGCCTCCGGACTTACCAGCGTTAGAGGCGTACATAGTCATCAAAAATTCATAGGCATCACCGAAGGCGTCAATAGTGTTGTCGGAGTAGTTGCCCAGACGAAGGTCGCCGATAGATTCAAATAGTTTGGCAAGTTTCTGGTTTCGTTTTTCTACCGTGCCACCCAGTTTATTGGAGTTCACATCAAGGTCATCAAACAAACCTTTGATGTCATCTTCGCTGTTTGCACCTTTTGCCGAATTTTCAATATTACGAAAAACGGTAGTCAGGGTTTCGTTAAGATTAGCGTCATTGCGTGCATTCTTGCGAACATTTACAAAAAGCTCACTCGGCAAAATATAAAATCCTTTTTCTTTGACGGTATCAGCTCGACCGAATTCGGCTTCTTTATTGGAAAGCGTAGCGTAGTCAAAATCTTTTTTGCCAGCACGGCGTTCATCAGCATTGATATAGTTGGTCAAGTTTTCGCTGATGAAACGATAAAAGAGTATGCCGAGCACATACTGCTTGAAGTCCCAACCATCCACGCTTCCACGCAAATCATTGGCGATCTGCCAAATAGCACGATGCAATTCTGAACGCTCTTGTTCTTTGGATGTGTTTAAATTTGTCATAATTATTTGATTAACATCGCCACTAGTCCCACCATTTTGTCTTTATCTTTTGGATTACTCTCTGCAATGAGGAGGGTAATGGCAGTCAACGCTTCTGGAGTAAGACTTGGTCGGAGTAAACCAGCTTTTCGTAGAAACCAAACAAATGCAAAGGCTCCGCTGCGCTTGTTGCCATCGGTGAATGGATGATTTTTTACCATGAAGTAGAGGATGTGTGCGGCCTTTTCTTCTATACTTGGATATACATCTTTGCCAAAGGCAGACTGAAATACATTTCCGACGATTCCTTCTACTGTTCCCGTCTTCCTTTCTTGTGCAAATAGGTTTGTTGCTTGCTTTTTGGTTATCAGTTCTTGCTTCAACTCACCAATCGCATTGAGTAGCTTTACAGTGTCAACTGAAACTGACTTTTTTGAGGTTGTTTTTTGAGGAAATGCGTCTTTGTCATATGCATCGAGCGAAAACCACGTAGCAGCAAATGCGTTCACGAGTTCAAGTATATCCTCGGTAGAAACCTTGTTGCCCACAGGGAGGAGTGCTTTTGTTTCTGCCACTGCACGCAAAAAGTGTTCGTAGTTATTACCGATGCGTTTTTTGTTGATGGTATACCCGTCTACAAGGTGTGCCTTAAGCACTTGCGTTGACCATTTGCGGAATTGCGTGGCTTGCTTGGAATCTACTCTGTACCCAACGGACAAAATAACATCAAGGTTGAAGTACTCAATTTCACGCATCACTTCTCTCCTTCCTTCCTTTTGAACTGTTGCAATTTTTGCAACAGTTGCCGTTTCGTTTAATTCGCCTGTTTTATAGATGTTTTTTATATGGCGGGAAACAACGGACTTGTCGCGACCAAAAAGATCGGCAATTTGATTTAAATTTCCCCAAACCGTCTCTTGCTCAAAATCACCGCGAAATTCAATCGCGCCGTTTTTAGCTTGGTAGATAGCGAGATTATTGGTAGGTGTTTGTTTAGACATAGTGGGTGTTATGTTATGAGATCATCCACGCCAACTTGAAACGCTTTCGCAATCCTTGTGAGCGTATCAATAGTAGGATTTTCGTTTGCGCCACTTTCAACTGTGACGATAGTATTCAAAGAAAGATCTGCAAGTTTTGAAAGTCGGTCTTGGGAAATTTTTTGTTCTTGCCGTAATCGTTTGATGTTTTTTCCGATTGTATTTTTTGGATGAGCCATACCAATATAATGTATATGTTTACTTGTACGATACTCCGTTCTTCCCTTCATGTCAAAAAGAAAAACAGAGTGTTTTTCACTCTGTTTTTCAAGTGCCGTGCCTTCGCTAACCTGCCTGCCGGCAGGCAGGAGCTACGGCAGGAGGTGCAGGCCATTGTGAAGGACGTTGGAACTATTTTACAGAAGCATGATAATCCCCGCGCCCCTGATCCTAATTCAATGCCTCCCAAATTGCTTCTTCGTCAAAACCCCACTCAAGCAACTTTTTAAAAATTTTCATGTTTATAAATTTGTGGAGACTCTTTTGAAGTGTGTATGTATGTCCTGCCTCTGGGTGTTTAATAAGTACATGACTTCCTTTCCCAGACCGAGCATCCACCACCAAACCAAGTTTTTTACATGCCTTTATCCATTGCTTCTGAGAAATATCAGAAAAGCTACGATTAGGCATATACGTGTTGTTTTGTTGTTACTGGCTCGTTATCAGCTTTGAGTAAGCTATCAACACACAAGTGAGCAGGAATTTCAAAATAAGTAAAAACGGCATCTCTAATAGATGAGGGAATATTTTTTGTACTTTTTCCACCAGTAATAATTCCTTCGATATTTATAGACTCTGCAACCCAAGAACCATCTGGATACTGTTCAATCGTAAACTCCAATTTTCCAAGTCGATTAATCTCCTTTTTCATGAAAACAACCCTCTTGTCTTTTGCTTCGTGAAAATCAAAACCTATTTTTCTAGCAGAATTTGCTATATTGTAAATTAGTTTATTGATATTCATAATAATACTATTTATCAAGACATTTTACCCAAAAATAATACACATGTCAAGTATACCAACTTTACACAAAAAGTTCTAATTTACTACTGCCCTATCAAAAAGCATGGACAATCTAATACACGAATTTTTTAGCAGGCGCTGTGGAACGCACTTGGAACTTTTGTTTGATTTAGTTTGTTATTTTTGACTTCTGTGATTTGCTTGCAGAGACCCCCATTACCATCGCAAAGACCAATGCACTGACTGCACCGAATGCTAGCAATGAATAGACACTTACATAATCTTTCAAAAATAATCCAATCGCAATAAGGATAAACCCCGTTAAATAACAGTACAGGCTTTTTGTGGTATATGATAACGCTTTTGCAGTCTTGAGGCTTCCAAGATATGCGCCAACTGGTATTGCAAGCGTACTGTAGAAGATCATGCTTGCTCCCATCATAAATTCTTCTGATCCTAGGCTTAAAGGAAATCCTAAGTAGTCTGCGAATAAGAGACCAATGAGTCCGAATACAATGCCGAAAATAATTGCTCCCAAAAGACCTGCAAAAAAGATGGCAAGGAAGTCCATTGTTGGCATGGGGGAGAGAGTGGGATTTTTCATGGAGATAAGTATAGCAAACCACTAAGATAGTACCAGACCTTGATTTTTTTTATGAAATTGGGTATGATACTCAGGCAAAAATTATACAAGGGCGCGTCGTATAGTGGTAGTACAGGGGTCTCCAAAACCTCTTGCGTGAGTTCGATTCTTACCGCGCCTGCACAGGAAAACAAGGCAACAAAGAAGCCTTGTTTTTTGTTGGGTATCCCGTATACTCTCTATATGATATTATGGAGTACAATTACTTTACATAAACGATACGTATGTTCGAACAAGCATTCAAAAATATCGACAATACCCTCCGCAACGATGCGGGAGTTTCCAACGAACTTGATTATGTAGAGCAAACATCTTGGATGCTTTTTTTGAAGTATCTTGATGATCTTGATGACGAAAAAGCAAAAGAAGCATCACTCGGAGGAAAAAAATTTACGCCACTTTTTGCAGAAGAATATCACTGGGATGTATGGGCAGTGCCAAAAAAGCCAAATGGTGACATCGATCACCAAGCCATGATGACAGGAGACGATCTCAAAGATTTTGTCGATCACAAACTCTTTCCCTATCTCAAAAAATTCAAAGCATCTACCGAAGATTCTGACACACTCGAATACAAAATTGGAGAGATTTTTCATGAGATCAGAAACAAAGTCCAAAGTGGGTACAATCTCCGAGAAGTCTTCAATGTCATAGACGAGCTCCGCTTTCAGTCGGTAGAAGAAAAGCACGAACTCTCTGAGCTCTACGAAGGAAAAATAAAAAACATGGGAAATGCTGGACGGAATGGTGGTGAGTACTACACGCCACGACCGCTGATCCGAAAAATAATAGAAGTGGTCGATCCAAAGATTGGTAATACGATCTACGACGGAGCTGTCGGATCTGCAGGATTTCTCGTAGAAGCTTTTGACTATCTGAAGGAGAGCAAAAATCTTACGACCAAAGATTGGGATACGCTCCAGCATCGTACCTTTTTTGCCAAAGAAAAAAAGTCGCTTCCGTATGTGATAGGGACGATGAACATGATATTGCACGGCATCGAGGCACCAAACATCGTGCATACCAATACGCTCACAGAAAACATCATGGATGTGCAAGAAAAAGATCGGTTTGACATTATTCTCGCAAATCCACCATTTGGAGGAAACGAACGAAAAGAAGTACAACAAAACTTCCCGATCAAAACAGGCGAAACTGCATCACTCTTTCTCCAGCATTTCATGAAACGACTCAAGGCTGGCGGACGAGCAGGTATTGTTATCAAAAATACCTTTCTCAGCAATACGGACAATGCCTCTATCTCGCTGCGCAAAGAGCTCCTCGAATCTTGCAATCTACATACTATCCTCGACCTTCCGGGTGGTGTGTTTTCTGGTGCGGGGGTGAAGACCGTGGTACTCTTTTTTGAAAAAGGCGAACCGACCAGAAATATCTGGTATTATCAGCTCAACCTCGACCGCAATCTCGGTAAAGGCAATCCGCTCAGTGAAGCAGATCTCGCAGAGTTTGCAACACTCCAAAAAGAAAAAACTGATAGTGATAATTCATGGTCGGTGAGTATGAAGGATGTTGATGGAGCGACGTTTGATTTGTCGGTGAAGAATCCAAATAGGAGTGATGAGGTGGTGCTCAGAGAGCCGGGGGAAATTTTGGAGGAGATGAGGGGGTTGGATGATGATACAAAAAGTATTTTTGCAAAAATTCAAAAATTAGTATGAAGATTCTATTAGCCGGTCCAGGTACAGGAAAAACTACCAATATTGGAAAAATCATTTCAAGCCATGGTGATGGTTCAAAATTTCTTGTATTATCTTTTACAAATGCAACGATAAACGACTTACAAATAAGCTTAAAAGAGAAAGGAATATCCGAAAAAAATTGTATGACGTTGCATAAATTTGCTGTAAAGTACAATCATGATAATAGTCGTCACGTACTTTTACAAAAAGAGGAGAAAATAATAAAACAAATTTCAAAAAGTATAAATGTTGGTTTTGATAAGTTATGTGGTTTTCTTCAGTGTACAACTTTTGATCAAATGATTGAAAGATTCGTTGGATATGCAAAAATAAATCCTTTGTATTTACAACAAAAATTATCTGACTATGATTCTTTGATTGTGGATGAGTATCAAGATTTTAATCCTGCAGAGCAAAAGTTAATTGACATTTTAATTGAACAAATTAAAACATCATATTTGTTGGGTGATGATGACCAATGTATCTACGACTTTAAGGATGCCTCGAGTGATAAGATAATTTCATTTCACAATGATCCTAAAAATGAATCTATACCCCATGAACATAAATGTTATAGATGTCCAGATAATATTGTCACTCATGCTACAAATTTAATACTAAATAATAAAAAAAGAGTTACAAAAAAATGGGAGAAAACTGGTAAAGAAGGAGGGATAAATTATTCTCAATTAATAGGATTTGAAGATGTCGCGAACAACATACTGGAAATTGTTAAAACAATCATTAAAGAAGATATTTTAATATTAACTCCGGTAGGTTTTGCAATTGAACCTCTGTTATCAAAATTTGATCAATGCAATATAGAATATACGAACTATTTTTCAGCGAGAATTCCAGATGAATTGGTAATTAAATCATGGGAGGTCAGATCTTTGTTTGGAAATTTTAAGTACTTTAATTTAATACTATTGGGGTATCAAAATCTTAAAAATCGTAAAAATTATTATGAGTTGCTTAAGAAGCATTTTGACAAAGGAAACGATTTAAACGAGTTATTAAATTTTTTAGGAAAAAATCTACCGGATGCAATTAAAAACAATCAACTCTCTTTTGATGATTTTATAAGTCAAAATGATTATTTGGATATATTCGTTTTGTATCAAAAATCTAAAGGCGATTCCCCAGAAGAAAAAATTGAGAATATTTTTAGAGAATTAGAAAATCAGGAAGAAAAAAATATCAAAATTATGTCAATACATAAGTCAAAAGGTTTGGGTGCAGATTATGTTTTTATTGTTGGCTTAAATGAAGGTATTATCCCCAATAAAAAACAGGGAAATGACACGATAGAATCGCAGAGACGATTATTTTATGTTGGTATTACTCGAACAAAAAAGCAATTATATTTGTACTCCAATATTCAGATAGAAGGAAAATACGCAAACAAGGTTAATAAGAGTGATTTCAAGTATGATTTCAAATCTAAAAAATGTATCGGGAGAGCTTCTTCATTTATATCTGAGTTGAAATTGAATTAAAATATATGAATAATACCAAATATAACCTAATCAGTGGGGTTATAATAAGTGTCATTTTTGTAATAACAAGCATATTCTTATTTTCCCGATCTGAGTATGGCCTAGGTGTTATCCTTATATTATCCCTTTTAGTACTGCATAAAGTAGATGCACTAACGGAACTTGCTTTTAGTATTAGTAATGGTGTTCAGGCAAAATTTCAGACTTCCTTAGAAAAAATTGAAGAAAACATCAAAGAAAATAATGAGCCTATCACAAACCAAAATTTTGCGTCTTTTAGAAATGTTGAAACTAAAATTTTGTCCGAACTTCAAAAACGATATGGTGGCGAAATGAAAACACTCGTACATTTTATGTATGGGGAATTAGACAAGCCAGAATTTCGTTATACCCCTGATGGGAGTTTGCAGACAAAAGACACCTTATATTTCTTTGAAATTAAATATATATTAAAGCCAGAATTTGCCAAAATTATAGTTGATAACACTGTAAAATATTTAAGTGAAGTATACAAAAAATTATTGCCCAACATTGGTGATAAAAAATTTGTAATTAAACTAATTTTAGCTAGCGGAGATGATATTAGTGATATGACGTTTGACATACCCGACGGTGTTGATATTGAATTTTTTAAAGTATGAAAGCTAACTGGCAAACAAAAAAACTTGCCGAGGTTTGTGATATCGGTGCTGGAAATTCTGCACCACAAAATAAGGATTTTTTTGTTAATGGAAAGTATCCATTTTTTAGAACTTCTGATGTAGGGAATATTCACATTGGTAAAATAATAAATTCAAATGATTATCTTAATGAAAAAGGAATCAAAGGTTTAAAATTATATAAAAAAGGAACGATACTTTTACCTAAAAGCGGAGCTTCAACTTTTTTAAATCACAGGGTGATTCTTGATGTAGATGGTTATGTCTCCAGTCATTTGGCAACAATCAAAACTACTGAAAAGTTACTGGAGAGTGATTTTTTATTTTATTATTTGCTAGAAATTAAAGCTCAAGATCTGATTCAGGATCATAAATATCCATCATTAAATTTACAAGTGATAGGTGATATCCAAATTCCTCTCCCTCCCCTCCCCACCCAACACCGCATCGTAAAAATCCTCGATGAAATCTTCTCAGACATCGCAAAAGCAAAAGAACATGCAGAAAAAAATCTCCAAAACACTAAAGAACTTTTTGAATCGTATTTGCAGAATATTTTTGCGAATCCCGCCTCCGCTAAAGCTACGGCGGGCAAGCCGGGGGAAGATTGGGAGGAAAAAACGTTGAAAGAATTGACTTTAAAAATAGGGAGTGGAGCAACTCCTCGTGGGGGCAGAAAATCATATAAAAATGAAGGTATCTCTTTGATAAGAAGTATGAATGTCCATGACCGAAGATTTAAAGAAAAAAATCTTGCACTTATAGATGATACTCAGGCATCGAATTTATCAAATGTCACGCTAGAGGAGGGTGATGTTCTACTGAATATAACAGGGGCTTCGGTGACGCGATGTTGTGTTATGCCTATACAATATTTACCAGCGAGAGTAAATCAACATGTTTCAATTATTCGACCAAGACAAGAATTGATTGATACATATTTTTTAAATTATTTATTGACAACAAAATTATACAAGGATCAATTATTTGGAATCGGGGAACAAGGTGCCACGAGACAAGCCATCACAAAAGCTCAGATAGAAAATTTCACTATTATATTTCCAAAATCTATTGCCGAACAAAAATCTATCGTCATCAAACTCGACGCCCTTTTCGCGGAAACCAAAAAACTAGAGGCTATCTACCAGCAAAAACTTGCAAATTTGGAGGAGTTGAAAAAGTCAGTGCTCAAAAAGGCGTTTGCTGGGGAGTTAGTAGAATAATGTTGCAAGTGTCATTATTTCGTACATAGATTGTCGACATATTGACACATATGCTATACTATGATATATAAGAATATCCCTAATTCAATACGTATATGAGCCAAGCATACTCACAATTCATAAAAGAGTTACGTGAAAAGCGAGGCTTTTCACAGCAAGAAGTTGCAGACCGTCTTGAGATTGCTCGGACTTCGTATCTTGCTGTCGAGCAAGGTAAACGTGAACTCATGCTCTCCGAAGCTCACAAGCTGGCGGATATGTTTGGTATTGACATAGAAGATCTTGAATCTGGGATGATCCCGAATTACGAAAAATATAAGGACATGCTTATTGCATATCTTCGTACTGCAGGAAGTGATGTCGATGGATGCATTCCAAAAACAAAACTTGCAAAACTTTTATACCTTGCTGATTTTGGTTGGTTTTATGAACACCTGGAAAGCATGAGTGGTATGAAGTACAAAAAACTTCCCTATGGACCTGTCCCAGACATGTACTTCAGAGCACTCACTGAGCTCGAAGAGTCAGGTGTCATTACTGTAGAAAGAAAAGGAGAAGCCATTTTAATCAGTGAGACAGAAACCGCGAAAAAAAATAAGCAACAAAGTTTATCTGAAGAAGAATTGAAACTTATTAAAAAAATTGCAAAAAAATGGAAAAAGAAGAGAACGCCTGAAATTGTTAAATTTACACACGCTCAAATGCCATATTTTTTGTGTAGAGATAATGAAATCATCCCCTACGAGCTGATAACACAGGAAGACCCTGCTGGGGTGTACTAAACGAGCATATGGAGGAAAACTACACCGTGAGTATTGAGCCCTTTGCTCATAAACATTTTATAAAAAGCTTTGAGAAGAAGTATCGTAGTGCATGGGATGTCACGCTTCGCGCTATTATTGGACAGTTTGAACGTATTGATATGTTGCTGAAAAAGGATGTAGCAGAGACTATTGTAGATAGTACAAGTGTGAAAATTATAAAGAGTAAATTTAGTGTGGCAGGGACCAAAAAGTCTCCCAATGCTTCTGGGAATAGATGTATACTGGCAATGCATGAAGAGTACAAAAGAGTGTCTATATTGCTTGTATATCATAAAAACGATCTTGGCGGTGGAGCGGAGACGGCAAATTGGAAAAGGCTGATAAAGGAACACTATCCAGAATATCGTCATTTGCTGTAGAATACACCTACAATCTATTGACAAAAGGAGGGTTTTCTGCTATATTAAGCCATTCTTATGAATGAAGCAGATACCCGAGCACAATATATAGATCCACAGCTTGTGCACGCTGGCTGGGGGACTACAGAAGGATCAAAAGTCTTTCGGGAATTTCGTATTACCGATGGGCGTATTCAGGTTGGCGGAACACGTGCGAAACCAGATATTGCAGACTATGTGCTCGAGTATAACGGTGAAAAACTGGCTGTGATTGAAGCAAAACGAGCAGAGCTGGGTTATACCGAAGGTGTGGCACAAGCAAAACTCTACGCAGAAAAATTGCAAGCTCCGTATGCATATGCAAGTAATGGCACAGAGCTCTATGAAATAGTCATGCGTACTGGTGAAGAAAAAATTGTGGATATCATTCCTACGCCTGAGGAGTTGTGGAATCGATTATATAGTCATCATGATGAATGGCGACAGACGTTTCGCACTACTCCATTTGAAGATATTGGAGGTACCAAGAAACCTCGATATTATCAAGAAAATGCAGTACATAAAGTTCTCGATAACATTGCAGAAGAAAACAATCGACTCCTTCTGACACTTGCGACTGGAACAGGAAAAACATACATTGCATTTCAAATTGCTTGGAAACTCTTTCATACTCGCTGGAATACAAAGAGAGATGGCAATCGTCGTCCTCGTATTTTGTTTCTCGCAGATAGAAACATTCTTGCTGACCAAGCATTCAACTCATTTTCTGCGTTTCCCGAAGATGCACTGGTTCGAATCAATCCTGCAGATATTCGAAGACGAGGCCATGTCCCTACCAATGGCAGTATCTTTTTTACTATTTTTCAAACATTCATGAGTGGGCCAAATGATACGGCGTATTATGGAGAATACGAACCAGACTTTTTTGATTGTATTATTATTGACGAGTGTCACAGAGGTGGCGCCAATGATGAATCTACGTGGCGGGCTATCCTCGAACATTTTTCTCCTGCTGTACAAATTGGTCTTACCGCTACTCCAAAAAGGATAGACAATGTTGATACGTACAAATATTTTGGTGAGCCCGTATATACCTACTCACTCAAGAGTGGTATAAACGATGGATTCCTTACACCGTTTAAAGTAAAACGAATTCAAACAACACTTGATGAATATGTCTACACCTCTGATGATGAAATTGTAGAAGGCGAAATTGAAGCAGGAAAAGTGTATGTAGAAGAAGATTTCAATCGAATCATCCAGATTAAAGAACGAGAGGAAAAACGTGTTCGTATTTTTCTAGATGAAATCAACCAAAAAGAAAAGACAATAGTATTTTGTGCCACGCAAGCACATGCGGCTGCTGTTCGTGACCTTATCAATCAGCATGCCGAGAGCAAAAATCCTCTTTACTGTGCACGTGTCACTGCAAATGACGGTGCTCTTGGCGAGCAACATTTACGGGATTTTCAAGATAACGAAAAAACTATTCCTACGATACTTACTACATCACAAAAGCTATCAACTGGTGTAGATGCCCGAAATGTACGCAACATTGTACTCATGCGTCCAGTAAACTCCATGATTGAATTTAAACAAATTGTAGGGCGTGGTACACGGTTGTTTGAAGGGAAAGAGTATTTTACGATCTACGATTTTGTAGGGGCGTATAAACACTTCAGTGATCCAGAGTGGGATGGTGAGCCAATAGATCAGACTGATGAAAACCCAGAAGATACCCATAAAAAAGGTGCAAGTATTGCAACAAGTAAAACTATTACTACCTTTGTTACCTATGAGCGACCGGAGAAAATAAAAATTAAACTTCGTGATGGAAAAGAACGAGAGATCAGTCATATGATTTCTACTTCATTTTGGAGTGCAGATGGTACACCCATGTCTGCACAAGAATTCCTGGAAAAAATGTTTGGGGATTTGCCTGACTTTTTCAAGAGCGAAGAAGAATTACGTACTATTTGGTCTAATCCAAAAACCAGAAAAGTATTTCTTGATAACATCGCGAATTTGGGTTATGGAAAAGAACAACTTGAGGATTTACAAAAAATGATAGACGCTGAAGACAGTGATTTGTTCGATGTACTCGCCTATGTTTCTTTTGCAAGTACACCAATTTCAAGAAAGGAACGCGTAGACGAAACGAAGGGCAAAATTTTTAAAGAACTTGATTCTAATGCACAAGAGTTTATTACCTTTGTTCTTGAAAAATACATCGAAGAGGGTGTTGAAGAATTGGATGAGCAAAAACTTCCCGATCTATTGCGCCTCAAGTATCACGCAATGGCTGATGCTGAACAAAAATTGGGTGATGTAAAGGAGATACGTAGTATTTTTTTCGGATTTCAAAAGTTATTGTATACAAAAGTTGTACGTGAAAGTGATAAGATCGTTGCATAATTCGTATATATACGTTTTGTTTTAGAAAATAACTCATATAGCGAGTTGTTTTTTCTATTTTAGCCCAATCCATTTTGTGATATACTGAGTTTACTTGTGCTATGGCATCAAAAACTTCAACAACTTCACCTTCCGTAAAACAAGCCTATATTGTCACTGTTGACATGGGATACGGTCACCAGAGAGCATTGTATCCGCTCAAAGATATTGCTGCGTGTCCTGTAGGCTGGCAAGAATCTGGTATTATTACGGCAAATAATTACGGCGGTATTCCGAAAAAAGACAAACGAACATGGGAAAATAACCAAAAAGTCTACGAGACCATTTCTCGGATGAAAAAAATTCCGCTCATTGGTCAGCCGATTTTTGATATCATGGACTATGTCCAGCGGATCAAACCATTTTATCCAAAGAGAGATTTGTCAGCGCCATCACTTCAGCTCAAACAAATCTATAAGATGATTTCAAAAGGGTGGGGGAAACATCTTATAGAGGTGCTCAATGAAGATCCAAAACCATTTGTCACGTCCTTTTTCATCACGGCATTTTTTGCCGAAGAACATGGATACAAAGGGGACATTTTTTGCCTGTGTACTGATACAGATATTAGTCGTGCCTGGGCTCCTCTCCATCCCGAAAAAAGTAGAATCCAGTACTTTGCACCTACAAAGCGAGTAAAACAGCGTCTCATGCTGTATGGGGTGAAAGAAAAAAATATTTTTGTTACAGGATTTCCATTACCAAAAGAAAATATTGGTGGGAAGACTATCAAAACACTCAAAGAAGATCTTGGGTGTCGTATTGGCAATCTCGATCCTCATGGAAAATATCAAAAAAAATACGACGCAGTATTGAGTTCGTATCTTGGCAAACGGTATTGCAATGTGAATGCAAAACATCCTCTCACGATCACGTTTGCCGTAGGAGGAGCTGGCGCCCAACGTGATGTGGGAGTCACTATCCTTGAGAGTTTGCGTGAACATATTGATAAGGGCACTGTTCGACTCAACCTTGTTGCAGGCTCTCGCAACGATGTGTATCGCTATTATGATGAAAAAGTAAAAGAATTTCATCTCGAAAAACATCTTGGTGGTTCCATTACCATTATTTTTGCAAAACATAAGCTGGATTATTTTTCACAATTTAACGAAGTACTCCGCACCACAGATATTCTTTGGACGAAGCCGAGTGAATTGTCATTTTACGCCGGCCTCGGTATCCCAATTATCATCGCGCCAACAATTGGGTCGCAAGAAGAATACAACAAGGCGTGGCTTCATGCCGTGAATGCAGGATTTGAACAAGAAGATCCTGCGTATACACACGAATGGCTCTTTGATTGGCTTGAGTCTGGATGGCTTGCAGAGGCAGCAATGAGTGGATTTCTCAATGCTCCGAGAAACGGGGCGTATCATATAGAAGAAATTGTATTGAAAGGAAAACGAAGTGAAATAGAAGATATGCATTTAATGTAATGTTTAATTTTCAAGGTACACTGATGCTTTAGTACTAATTCAAATATGAAAAAAGAACTTCCGATGATTCAACTGAACACTGGAGCAAAGATGCCACAGATTGGACTGGGGACGTGGAAGGCTGACAAAGGCAAAGTAGGGGAGGCAGTGCAGTATGCACTCGAAGAAGCTGGCTATCGTCACATAGATTGCGCAGCTATTTACGAAAATGAAACAGAAATAGGGGAGGCACTGTCAGGTGTTTTTTCTCATGGATCGGTAAAAAGAGAAGACGTCTTCATCACAAGCAAACTCTGGAATACCGAACATGATCCAACTCGTGTGCGCTATGCGTGTGAAAAGACATTGAAAGATCTGCAGCTCGACTATCTAGATTTGTATCTGATGCATTGGAGAATTGCACAAAATGATACAGGTGAGATTATTGATATTCCTTTTGAAGAAACATGGCAAGCAATGGAGATGTTGGTTGAGACGGGATTAGTCCGCGCAATTGGTGTGTCAAATTTTACAGAAGACATGCTCACATCGCTGCTCGAGCGAGTGGCAATTGTGCCGGCGATGAATCAAGTGGAAATGCATCCGTATCTGCCACAAGAATCACTTCTGAAGTTTTGTCACGAAAAAAATATACACATCACTGCGTA
>Ga0210006_1001408_pt1 | contig 16630 bp, 16 predicted proteins | sample CryGey02umfilter_2_FD_185452 | JGI IMG/M metagenome (GOLD analysis project Ga0210006, IMG submission 185452) | Groundwater microbial communities from aquifer in Utah, USA - Crystal Geyser 4/10/14 0.2 um filter (SPAdes) (version 3) | ecosystem: Environmental > Aquatic > Deep subsurface >... | reverse complement strand
TTGTAGCGGGAGTGGTAGCGGGAGTGGTAGCAGGAGCTGGATCGCTAGCACTAGGACGAGTAATCATGTAATCTTCAGGACAATCATCAAAATTTGGTTTTGCTTCATTTCCAGAAAAATCAAACCCCATATCACCAGTATTAATATTCTCACCGGATGGAGTTGTGCCCAAAGAACCAAAAGATAATCTTGGATAAATTGAAGCTTGAGAAGCAGCAGACTGTGCTAAACATCCACCAAACAATGCCCCAAGATTAGAAGCAAAGGTTGGAAACCCCACATCACCAACTCCACTGGCGTCAGATCCTTTTGATTTCCTAGATTCACCAAGTGTTCTCGCTAAATCCTCAGTAGAATAAATCTCTCGTTCTATTTGATAAAAGTCAACCAGCTTTCGCTCAATATTGAATGTCTTTTTATACTCCCACTCTGAAGATAACAACCAAGCAGCCTTTACATAATCGTTTTCTGCAGCAAATATCGAATTAACATAAGAATGTACTTTTCTCTCTTTGGCGGCAAGAGTGAATCTATTATTAAGTGTGTCTTGGTAATACTGATTAGCGATTTCTGGATGAGACCTTAAATGTTTATTCACCAAAAAGCTATAAGTGAAGATGTCAATTTGATCAACACGACTATAGCCATATTTTGTTAGTTGTGTAGTTATTGCAGAATATGCATCATTACTTCTAAAAGCCTCACCAGATAATGTATCAGAATTAGAACAAGAGACTAACATTAAAAACGTTATAATTATACTGAATAGGAAAACTAATCTCTTCATCTAAACACCAATTAATCAGTAAAGAAAGGAAATTTATAAACCTTTAGTTTTGGAAAATTGTAAGAAAAACAAATAAAAGAAGTAAAATAAATAAAAGATAAATCACAACCTACTTACTTGAAGCTGCCTGTCTTTCCAAGTCTCTTTTCTTAGCAATGGCGTTACTTTTAGCACTTGCTTGATAGGCTGCAGATAATTCTTCTGCCAAAGCGTCTTCAATTTTCTTTTTCTTGTTAAAAGATTTAATGTAAGCTCCTTGAGTCATGTACCTTAAAGCAAGGTCTATTCTTCTTTGAGGTGCAACATCTACAGATTTTGGATATCTAGCTCCACCATATTCAATAGCAATAACTTCTTCACGAGGAGCTGCATTCTCAACAGCAGTAACTAAAATTTGCAAAGGATTAGCTTTAAGTTGTTGTTCGCATTTTGCTAATGCTTTCTCAACAATACCCAAAGCCATATTTTTCTTACCGGTGTTATGGCCGGAACTAATTAAATGCTTCTTGCTTTTATGCCCAGTAACCATCAATTTAGTCGCTAGTCTTTCTACAATAAAAGTATTAGATTTGTGGAATCTGTTTCCAGCATATCTTGCGCCAGTTTTAGGCATAATTCTAGGAGCCAAAGTGATGTATTGTTGTAATCCAAGATCCATTACTTTTACTCCTTCGCCATTCCAGCGATTGAAAAATTTGATTTCATCAGTCATTTTTAACTTACCTTCTTGCTTTCTCTAACTTACCTCTTAATAAGGCATTTAAACTTTGATCATTAACTTTAAGGACTTGCCACCTAACTCCAGGAATATCTCCCTTAGCTCTACCCATTTTACCACCAATACATTCAACAATCACTTCATCGTGTTCGTTAATAAGTTTTTGTGCACCATCTCCGGGCATGAATGCCGTGACTTGCTTACCGTTCTTTACTAATTGTACACGACAGCATTTTCTCATAGCAGAGTTTGGCTGTTTAGCTTCAATTTGAATCTTCTCTAAAACTATTGCTTTAGCCTGTGATGCTCCGGCAAGCGGATCATATTTCTTTTTAAGAGAAGTCGTACGTTTAACAATGAACTGTGCTCTTCTTTTTTTGAGCTTCTTTGCTGCTCCTAAGCCTTTTGATTTATTTGCCATTTTTTTATATCTTAAATAACCTTAATTTCTTCAACATTAAAAAAGCGTTTTACCGCCCTGTTTATTAATTTTAGGTTCTTCCCCTCCCTCCCTATTAATAAACTTTTTGTTTTTTTACTGCTATCCTTAAGTGTAACAATATTACCTTCCTCTATAATCTCTTCTACTGTTGCCGGATAAATGACATTTTTGACAAACTCTTTTAAAGTATCCCTAAACTCAACCACTTTAATACGTTTGCCTAATTCTTGCTGGACTCTTTTAATATTAACTCCACCCTTACCGACCGCTTTTCCTAACTCACCAACACCAACAATAAAATAAATAGTGTCCTCATCTTTAAAACAATCTTTAACTCTAGCTCTAGTAATCCTTTCCATCACCGCTGCTAACCCGGGCGTGTCGCTGTCCAGTTTTAATCTTACCATTTACTCTTTAACGATACCTAAAACAGTAATAAAAAAATTCTTCTTACAAAGAACTCCTAGTTCTTCGTTACTTAACTCCAAATCAATTAGTGTGGCCCCGACAAGACCGGCATTAATTGTAAGATCTTTTTTGACTTCACTTGGACAATTACTTGCAAGAAAGATTCTGTCAAGATTTCCTAATCGTAATTGTTTTAAAACTCTTTCTGTTCCGAGAATTGCTTTCCCGTCTTTAACTTTTTCTTTAAGTAATTTTAATTCTTCGCTTATTTCCTTTTTCTTAGCCATTGTATCTCACCAAATGATTGTTTAATATTTTATTTCATCTTTGTAACTAATCCAGGTAACCCAGTACCAATCGGAACTGGCTGGTTAATCATGACATTTTCAACAACTGAAGTTAAATTGTCAATCTCCCCTTCCAATGCTGCATTAATTAAATGTTTAAGTGGCGTCTCGAAACTTGCTCTTGCCAAAACACTTGCTTTCTCACTAACAACACCATAACGAGTAATACCTTTAACAACTCCGCCCACACACATTAAGTCTGAAACTAACATTACATGACGAATGTTAATGTTAAGACCTTGTGATTCAACAACTTTGTAAACCTCGTTAATGATTGCTTGTCGTGCAGCTTCTATCCCAAAGACTTCTCTAACTTCATGAATATCGTTACTGACTGTTCTAGTTCCGTCAACTTCAGGCAAAGCTAAAACATCTTTAAGGTTAGTGCCAGAAGTAAGGATAATGTATTCTTCCCCACGTTTAACCGGAAGAACTTGTACAATTCCTTTTAATCCTTTAATTTTAATCTCTTTAAGTTTCTCTTTAATGCCGTATAGGTCTTTAATGTCTTCACTTTTACTTTTCTGAGTAAAAATAATTTCATCGCTTTTACTTTCGACTTCAAAATTCTTAACTTTAGCTTTAATTAGTTTAACAATATCTTTAGTAGTTAAACCCTTGTCCGCAATAATTTCTGAATTTAATTTTATCCCCAATGTTTGTTCGAAGATATTTAAAGAATATTCAGAGACGAGTTCACCAAATCTTGTTTCTTTAATACTAGAAGCAAGTTGTCTAACTTTCTCTACGTCTTGATTGATTTTACTGTTCAGGAATACTTCCATTGAAGGAGTGCTAATGATCTTACGAGAATCAAACACTTCAATAATCCGAGGTAAACCAGTAGTAACGTTCATCTCTGCAACTCCCGCGAAATGAAAAGTGTTAAGCGTCATCTGCGTACCTGGTTCTCCAATACTTTCTGCACTAACTAAACCAACACATTCTCCGGCATGAACTTTAGCATTTTTGTAAACAAGAATTGATCGATCTAAAATCTGAATTAATTTTTCCTTGCTGATTGTTCCAGGAACACCCACTTTAATTTCTTCCAAAACTGAAGGAGGTAATTTATCAGAATAACTTTCAATTAATTTTTCGTTGTCGGCTTTCATATTCATTCCTCCATAACTCTTTCAATGACGTTCTTAACATCAATAACTCCATTCTTTGTCTTAGAGACATCCAAGCCATCTTCACCATAGGAGAATTGAATAATTCTTCTACTAGCATCTCTAACTGTACCATCATATTCAACTTTAAGATCTTGCATTGCGTTAGATAATCTTCTGTACAAATAACCAGATTTTGGCGTTCTTAAAGCAGTATCCATTAAAGCGTCTCTTCCAGTCATTGCCCCAAAAAAGAATTCATTTGGTACTAAACCGCTCTTAAAATTATTACGAATAAATCCTCTTGCCTTTGGACTTAAGTCGTGTTTTTGGAAGTAGGACAAGGTTCTTTCTCTAAAACCAGTATCAATTCTCTTACCTCGCAATGCTTGCTGACCAACAACTGCAGTCATCTGAGCCATGTTCAATGGATTTCCTCTAGCACCACATCTTGCCATAGTAACAGCAGCACTATTTACAACTTGTTTCATAGCAATATCACCGCTCCGGTTCCTAGCTTTGTTTAACCCACTAAGAATACCAACCTCTAAAGTTTCTAAAATTGTTCTACCAGGCAAGGGTTCTAATTTATGGTCATAATAATTCTTAATCAATTTATTAACGTCTTCTTCAGATTTATCAACAACATCTTTAATTTCATCTCTACTATCTTTAGAAAGGTCCAAATCTCCAATACCAATTGAAAATCCTCGTCTAGCTAAAACGGTAATTCCTAATTTTGAAATCTTACCCAATAGATCAGCAGTATACGCAGGACCATATTGTTCGTAGACATTTCTTAACATTAAACCACTTTCTTGACCTAAGTTAGCTTTATCCATCACTCCAGATTTTAACTTTCCAGCAACAATCTTAACCTCATTCCCACTCTTATCTTTACCATTAAATGAAAAATCTTCAGGGAGTAAAACAGAAAACACTTCTCTTCCATCAATCTTTTCTTTGTTAGGTAACCTAGAAAAGTCTTCTACACCACAATTGTACAATAGACTAACTGCTTCTGCCCTAGTTAAGACTAATTCTTTAGTTAAAAGATAATTTCCGGTAATAGCGTCTTGGATACATCCAACAACACTTAAACCATAACGTGGACTGATAATTTGCGTGTCAACCAACATTAAGATTTGTGCCTCAGCCCGGGCTTCTTCATTTTGAGGGATGTGTAAGTTCATCTCATCCCCATCAAAGTCTGCGTTGTAAGGATTACATACAGCAGGATTTAAACGAAAAGTTCTTCCAGGTAGGACTTTAACTTTGTGACACATCATACTCATTCTATGCAAACTAGGTTGACGGTTAAACAAAGCAATGTCTCCATCCATAAGATGTCTTTCTATAATGTATCCTTCACCAAGCTCTTGTAAAATCTCTTCCTTAGTCTCATCAGTAATAGTTTTTCTTTTACCATCCATCTTAAGGATATAATTGGCACCAGGATATTTTTTTGGTCCGTTTTGAACAAACTTAATCAAGTATTCTTTATTCCATTCAGTAACTCTTACAGGAATTGTTAAACTCATGGCCATAGAAACCGGAACCCCTACCTCGTTTAAGTCAATAAACGGATCTGGACTGATTACCGTCCTTGCAGAAAAATCTGTTCTCTTACCTGCCAAGTTATGTCTTAAACGTCCTTCCTTACTTTTAATTCTAGATGCCACCGTTTTGAGTACTTGGCCACCCCTATGGCGGGCAGGTGGTAATTGTGCCACTTCGTTATCAAAGAAAGTAGTTACGTGATACTGCAATAGATCCCATAAATCTTCAATGATAACCTCTGGCGCACCAGCATTAATGTTCTCAAATAATCTTTGGTTGATTCTAACAATATCTCCTAACTTATGAGTCAAGTCGTCTTCACTTCTCTCACCAGATTCTAAAGTGATGCTTGGTCTCATTGTTACAGGAGGAATCTGCATAACTGTAAGAATCATCCATTCTGGTCTAAATCCTTTAAAATAACCAAATAATTCTAAATCCTCTTCAGACAATTTTTCTAACCTTGCTCTAACTTCAATAGGACTTAATCTAATTTCATTTTCAAAAAAGTTGTATGGTTTTTCTAATTTAATTTTGTCTTGTTTCTTCTCACAATGAGGACATTTATCTTTAAGTTTATACTTTGTAACAATTGCTTTTATTTTTCTTCTTCTAGCTTCGAATCCTTCTTCACTGCTAGAATTTTCTAAAAGACCTAAATATTTCTTTAAGTTTGCTTCTGGCACAAGTACACGGCCACAATACTTACAACTAGACCTTAATAAGTCATAAACTTGTCTTACAAACTTAATGTGAACAACCGGACGAGCTAATCCAATATAACCAAAATGGCCAGGACATTCCTTAAGTTTTTGACCACATGTTTTACATCTCATCCCCGGATCAATAACACCCATACGGATGTCCATTAATCCACCATCAACAGGATAACCTTCGCGATCGTAAAGTTCTGGAGTAACAACCTTTACTGCCGCAAGATCCATGATTTGCTTGGGAGAGAATACACCAAATATGATACTATTGATTTTTTTGTAAACTTGACGTTCCATTTTTTTTCTTTCTCCGTGGGTTTTTGCACTTATTAGTATTTATTAACCATGTTAAGCCTTGGATAAATTGTTAGACTTCTAATTTCATCCAATAGTAGTTTAAAGGCATAACTCATCTCAACATAACTGACATTAATGTCTTCACCACACATTAAACAATATTTTCTGTTTTTGTAATGGTCTTCAACAGCGACTAATCCGCATTTTTCACAAACAGGTAAGACGGCCTTATCGGAATCAAACCTTTCTTTCAATAATAGTGATGCGCCGTGAGCAATAAAGACATCTTTCTCCATCTCTCCTAATCTAAGACCCCCTTCTTTGGCCTTACCCTCAGTAGGTTGTCTTGTTAAAAGTTGGATTGGCCCCCTCGCTCTAGATTGCATCTTATTAGCTACCATATGTCTTAATCTTAAATAGTACATATTACCAACAAAAATTCTTGCTAGCATTTGTTTACCAGTTCTACCATCATAAAAAGTTTCAGTACCGTCCTCTCTAAAACCAGAAGCGAGTAATTCTTTTCTAATGTCTTCTTCATGTTCTGCTTCAAAAAGAGTAGAATCAACATATCGACCAGATAATGCCCCAACCTTAGCCCCAATAAGCTCTAACAGATGTGAAACAGTCATCCTTGAAGAAACTCCATGAGGAGTAAAGATTAAATCAGGAACAATACCAGAGACAGAAAATGGGATGTCCGAAGACGGAACTAATATACCCGTCACTCCCTTTTGTCCGTGTCTAGATGTGAACTTATCTCCAATTTCTGGAACTCTTTCTTCCCTTAAACGAACTTGAACTAATCTATTACCTTCTTCATTTTCAGTAATAACTACAAAATCTGCCACCCCTCTTTCTCCGTGTCTAAGGGAGATAGAACTTTCCCTCCTAATCGCAGCAGAAAGATTATATTCATCTAGTCCTGACAAAAATCTTGGTGGACTTGTTCTTCCAATAATAACATCTCCTTCATCGACAGTTGCTTCAGGATAAATAATTCCGTCACCTTCTAAGAATCGGTAATCTTTCTCGCTTCGATAACCTTTTACATCCTTATCAGGAACAGAAATAGTATCAACTAAACCACCAGAATAACGTAATTCTTCTGCACTTACTGGACGAAAATAACTACTTCTAGCTAAGCCCCTTTCTACAGAGGATTTGTTTAAAATAACTCCATCTTCCATGTTGTATCCATCAAAACACATTACGGCTACAACCATATTCTGTCCAGAAGGATGTTCGTCATAATCAGTAACGTCATGTAAGCTCGTCTTAACAATCGGAAATTGAGGATAATGCAACAAGTTTGCATCCATATCCATTCTCAAATGATAATTTGCCGCATAGAAACCTAAAGATTGTTTTTGGTTCTTACTACCAATAATCAAACGAGAAGATTGGTTATAACTACCAAATGGAACTAAGGCAGTAGTAATCCCAGTAATAGAACCAGGTGTTATTTCCATATGTGTAGTGTTAGGAACAATTTGAGTTTCGTTGTATGCAACTAAAGCATTTTCTTCTTCGCCAGCATCTAAATATTCAATAACACCTTGTCGAATTAAATCTGCCCAAGTAATCTCACCGTCCGTTAATTGTTTTATGTGCTTTTCAGTTAACAAAGGTTTACTCTCTTTAACGATTATTAATGGTCTCCTTGCTCTTCCTTCGTCGCAGAAAATCTGAACTTCATTAGCCCTATCATCTTTCATGATGTTGACGAACTCGGACAAAGCCCCATTTCTCCGCTGATCCTTAACATTACTAATAAAAGAATCAAGGTCTTCAACGGTCCCTACAAATTTTGAATTAATATAAACGTCTGCCATTTTATTTTACCAATTAAGCCTCTTTAAGGCCAAGATTTTTTACCTTTTCCAAAACTTCAGTGTCATCAGCTGCTTGAGATATTGAACAAAGCATAGCTAAATTTTTTCTTAACCCAATGTTTGTTCCTTCTGGGGTTTCTGTAGGGCAAAGTCTTCCAATGTGAGTACAATGCAATGCCCTAGCTTCAAAGTTCTCTTGCGAACTGGATAAAGGACTAACAACTTTTTGTAAATGTGAAATCATAGCCAAAAAGTTGTTTCTATCCATCCTTTGTGAAACTCCCTGCCTGCCACCAACCCATTCTCCAGTAGCCATTGCAGAATACAAACGAGAAGTTAACAACTTGTCTCTAATTATAACTCGGATAGAAGGTAATTTTCCACGTTTTATAATTCTCTGGAAATTGTAAAGTATATCTCCAACAAGAATCTTGAAATTAGTTCTAAATAGTTCTATAATTAAATCTCCACTAAGACGAAGTCTTTTGTTCATGTAATGATCCTTATCATCGCTAAAACGAGCTTCATTACGCACATCAATGAACTTTTTCAACATTTTAGCTAAGTTCTTTGCTTTTATCACATTACTTCCCGGGCCAGAAAGAATGTTTGGGAAAAGGTATTTGTCTAGGATTTCTTTAGTTCTTTCCATCCTTACTTCTTTAGCCTGAGCAATCCCAACCCTTTTAGAGATGTAATCAACAGCATCTTCTTGAGTTTTGATATCAACAAATTCTAATAAGTTAAGTACAACTTCTTCATAATTCTTTTCGTCAGAAATTGCTCTCATAATCTCTTCATCTTTAGTTAAACCTAAAGCCTTAAGTACAACAACAACAGGCATGTTTTTTACTCTGGTAAAGGTCATATAATAAAGACCATCTTTCTTTCTTTCAAAAGTGTGAGGAATTTTATATGATCCTTGAGATGCAAAGAATCTTCCTGAAACTTCACCATCTTTAGCTTCAACCATAAAGTTGTTTGCTGCCAAATCTTCGATATTAACAACAACTCTTTCAGTACCATTAATTATGAAGTATCCTCCCGGGTCGGTTGGATCTTCACCGCGTTTAATAAGGTCTTCACGACTCAAAGAATTAAGATTACAATACTTACTTTTTAACATAATGGGCATCTTACCAACTTCTGCAACAAAACTTTCTCTTTGCACATCATTAATGTAGGTACTAACTTCGAGATATATTGGAGCATAATAAGAAATTTTTCTTAATCTCGCTTCCATTGGATAAATTGGTCTTTTACTACCATCAGCCTCGGTAATCTCTGGTTTACCAACGGTAATTCTGCCAAAACGAATCTTAAATTTCTCAATGTTGTGAGGGATGATGGCAGGTTCTGCTTCTTTGTTCTCTTCAATTACTACTTGCATACCCTTATCTAAAAAGTTGTTGAAAGATTGAATATTACTGTCAACAAACTTTTTTTCTTCAAAATATTTTTTAATTAAGATAGATCTGTCCATAATATTCACCCTTCAACTACAGCCCGATAATAGACTGATTTACCAGCAGTTTTACTTTCACGATCAATACGAATAACATCGCCAACTTTAACATTTAACTTAGCTATTGCTGGATCGCTTTTGTTTATTTTTGGTAATCCACTCCAAGAAACTTGATATGTTTCTAGAAGTTTTTCTTTTTCAGAATCACTAATCTTAGTATGTTTTGGAATGAGCTCGTGTGTTTCAACCATTTTGTTTTCCTCGGAAATATGATGTGGAGAGCGACCATAAGCCACTCTCCTGACGGGCCGGAAGGGATTTGAACCCTCGACCGCCTGATTTCTTGCATTTACAAGACTAGCTTGTCTTCCTGACATAAAAGTCAGGCGCTCTACCAAGCTAAGCTACCGGCCCATGCGCCCTGGCCGGGATTCGAACCCGGGTCGAAGCCTTTCTATGCAATTATGCACGACAGGGCTTCATGCTAGGCCGAGCTACACCACCAGGGCATCGTGGAATAGCGCTAAATCTACAAATAAATTGATAATTTCATGTTGTAGAAAAATGACTGGCCATTTTTCTGTAAAACCAAGGGTCTCTTTATAAAGCTTTCGCACAAACTGTAGAAAAAAAAAGTCCCCGCTCCCGGACTCTCATAAAGTGAAGAGATTTCACTTATTTTGAACCGGGGATCTCTCGGTAACTATAAGGCTGATTGTCTTTCATCCAAGCATCGCATAGATGGTCGTCAGACACCTGCTACAGCCGAATGTTCTAGCCACTAAACTAAGCGGGGATTAATTTCTGGAAAGGTAAGTTGTTTATAAAACTTTTTATACTACAAAAAATTACTTCCTTAAAAAGAGGTGATCATGATGAGTAAGAATCAGCGAAAAAGCGGTGTAAAAGTCAATCTTTCAGTCAAGAAAAACAATTTATTAGGAAGTTGGTCATTTATAGTAGGAATATTCTTAGCAGCGATCTTAGGATTGGGATATACTGGAATTTATCAAACAGAAATACTTTGGGCCGTATTTTTATTAGGAGTAATAGTTGGATTACTAAATATATCTGTAGAAGAAATAAATGCCTTCCTCGCTAGTGCCACAGTATTGGTACTAGTGTCTTATTTAGGCATTCAGGTAGGAATATTTGACTCTGTTGCACCAGCAATAACAAACATGTTGAAAGGAATCTTAACATTATTTGTACCTGCAACAATAATCGTAACACTGAAAGCAATCTTTGTTTATGCGCAAAGATAATCTTTTTTTTTGTTTTAATTGTCTGGTCTTATGAAAAACTTTATTAATAACTCACATTTCTGTAGAATGTTGCGGTAGTAGTATAGTGGTTAGTATACGGCCTTGCCAAGTGTAAGGTTGTAATCATAACAATCTTTTTGTTAACGCAAAGAGGCTGTGACCGGGGTTCGAGTCCCCGCTACCGCACTTCATTTTCTCTCAGTTGGTTTATAGAAAATTTAGTTATTTAATGAATCGAAAAGTAACTAGAAAAAATATGGCCCCACCGGGACTCTCAGACAAGCACTCTTTTAGCTTGGTGGGCTTTAGCCCGCCCAACTTGCATAGATTGCTTGCATTTGAACCCGGGACCACCGCTTGTCCAAAGATGCAATGTATGTATAGAGTACACCCATATAAGAGCGGCACTCCACCAGACTAAGCTATGGGGCCATGAAATTAGGAATAAATCTGTTCATTTAAAAGGTTTTCTTAGTTTGCCCGCATGTAAATAAATGATTTTACCTACCCAACAATTATTACAAAGTTATATAAACCTAAAAAATAAGCTTTATTTATAAATCAGATTTCAAAAAGGTAGGTTATTTAAAAATGAACATCAACCAAATTAAGAAATTGATGGATCGCAAGAAGACATCACATAAAGGAGAAAATGGATACGCTTTGATTATCGGCGGTTCTGAAGAATATGTTGGAGCAGTTACTTTAGCAGGACTAGCAGCCCTACGATGCGGCAGTGATACAGTTACCATTGCTGCCCCAGAAAAAGTAGCTTGGACAATTAACAGATACACCCCAGACTTAATCACTCACAAGATAAGAGGAGGAAATTTTAACATTAAAAATGCTAAAGACATGGTAAAATTTGCCGATAGATATGATGCAATATGTTTGGGCAATGGAATAACCAGAAAAGCAGATAAGTTTTGTCAATATTTTATTAAGAAATCGGGGAAATTAAAAGTAGTGGATGCAGATGCATTAAAATCAATGTCCTTTAAAGATTTTCATAACTCTATTCTTACACCTCATGAAACTGAGTTAGAGATGATGTTGGTCAATAGTGGAAAAGAATTTTTACTGCCAAAATTAAGAGAATCAAATGCTAAAGAAAAAGCAGAGATATTACAAGGAAATCTAAGATATTTCTTACAGAACAATAATGTACTATTAGTTAAGGGTCCAACCGATATAATTCTCTCAAGAAACAAGATTGCTTTTAATCGTACTGGAAATCAGGGCATGACTAAAGGAGGTACAGGAGATATATTGGCAGGATTATGTGTTGGTTTTTTAGCTAAAACAAAAGATTTGTTTAAAAGTGCTGTAGCTGCATCTTACATCAATGGCTGGGTTGGAGATCAATTATTAAAGAAAAAAAAGGGATACACTTTTATCTCCTCTGATATAATTGAGGACTTAGAAAAAATTAATAAGATCAGCAAAAAAAAGGAATAAACACAAAATGATATTTGTTATGTTTTTTTAGTATTATCTTCTCTAAGGATGTTGTTGGATTAGAGAAATCTCTTTATATTAAATTGGGAGATTTATTGGAATGTACAACTTACAACAGGAATTATGTCGCTTATTTGAAACAGGAGTTGCCCCACTTTTCTCAGATCAATTTGTTATTAGAACAGAACAAAAGGAGTTGGTGAAACAATTAACTGAAGTTGTTAGCACCCACCCAAGTGTCCAAATTTTATTAACTGAAATGAAAAGAAAAATTGGACAATATTACGATCACTCTTTGAGAACAGGTGTTTTATTTTTAGATTTGTCTTTAAAACAACCAGGGGTTGTTAATTTTGTTGGAATTCCCACATTAGCAATTGCTGGTTTATTACATGATTATGGTAAGACAAAAATTCCTCCAGACATACTTTTCAAGCCAGCAAAACTTAGTGAAGAAGAACGCACCATTATGAACTCCCATAATCAGATTGGGGGATTATTGTTAGAACAGTTACAAGAACGGGAATTCCCTTACCTTAGCCAACTAGTGTTACAGCATCATGATTATCCTAGACAGGGAAGGATAGACCATAGAAAAGATGAACGCAGAGAATATGAAGTCGCATTGGAAATTTGCAATAGAACAACTGATGATAGAAGCTTATTCTTACAAAAAAGATATGAAAATCCAACACTAACGTATGCTGGAGCGCTTTTAAGTTTAGCTGATTACTTTGATGCCCTAAGTAGCCCTCGTGATTACAAGCCGGCATTTTCACAAAAAGAAGTCTGTTTATTAATTGGATCCACCCACCCAGGATTAGAAAAAGAATTAACTTATTTATCTAAACGGTATGGAAAAGAAAAAGCATAAATATCTAAAGGACAGACTTTAATAAATAGTAACGGTAATAACAGTGAAAACATACTTAAAATATATGTGAGGCAAAAAATGGGATTTAATTTTCTTACGAATATGTACCAACTGCCGGGGACAATGATCTTTTCCTTTGCAATTGTGTTTGTTTGGACCATCATCTGGAAAGGATTAGGATTATGGTATACAGCAAGGTACAAACAAAAAGGATGGTTTATTGCAATGCTATTATTGAACACAATGGGATTACTACCAATAATATACTTGTTATGGTTTAAACCTAATCAAAGATCAATAATTGGAGAAAGACCTACTATTAGAGCGGCACAATCTAAAAGTAAACGTTCTGTTATTAAAAAGAAAAACAAATAATCAGAGATGAAGAATTAGATCTTAAATTCTGTTATCTCTAGTTGCCCTTTTTTTACTTTAAGGGCATATTCCTTCCTATCACTGAACTTAGTTATTTTTGTAATTATTTCAGGTAAAAGAATTCTTTCCCCCCTAAATTGTAATTCTGTAATTATTTCTTGTAAGGGAGAATCCCCACTTAACTCTTTTAGCGCAATTTCTTTCATTGCTTTCTCAGTTCTCTCTTTGTTTTTGCTTCCAACAACTTCTTCAGTCTTATAAAACAAAAATTTAGCAATGTCATCAGCAATAGTTGGAACTACTTTACTTACTCCCTGCAAACCGGGAGAAACATTCGCTTCAATAACTAATGGACCAAGAGGACTTTCTAAAATATCAACACCACAAATATCTGCATTTAAAGCTTTAGCTGTGTCTAAAGCAATGTTTGTTAACTCTCTATTAAGTTTAGCTGGTTCTCCAGTGCCACCTGCATGAATATTAGAACGTTTCTCTTCTTTCTGTGCTTTACGGCGCATAGCTCCAACCACCTTATCGCCAACAACAATCGCCCTAACGTCTGTTCCACCCGTTTCAATATATTCTTGAATGATGAATGGTTGGTTAAGAGCACCAAGTGCATCAAGAAGAGATGATGCCGAACTAATAGAATCAGCAAACATTACCCCCTTGCCTTGAGTACCTTCTGGAAACTTCATCACAATAGGATAATTAACTTGTTTTAATAATTCCTTCGCCGCTGCTACAGTAGAAGTAACGTAAGTTTTTGGCATGGGAATACCTCTTTGTTCTAAAGCAAGATGAGTCAATAATTTATTATGAGCAACTGTAAAAGAATTTGCTGCTAACGGCATATATGGGACCTTTAATTCTAGAATAGACGCAATTGACCTTAGCAAATGAGCAAACCTAAAAGAACCTTTAACATAAACACAATCATAATCTTTAAGTTTTTTCCCTTGGTAAAATATCCCACTCTCTTTCCCTAAATTTACTTGGATATCTTTTAATTGGATCATATCTGCTTCATCAAAATAGTTTTTAAGTGCATCACCAACCATTTGTGAACTTACACTTCCCAAGGAAATTATTGCAGCTTTCATTTTTCCAAACCTTTGCAAGGATCAATTAAGAACTTGCCTTTCTTTAATATATTTTGTCCAATTAGTACTGAGTAGGTCATATGCTCACGATCAGCAATAGAAAAATCTTCCTCCATCTCTTCTCCCCCAATGTTAACTCTAACTCTAATCATTGGTCTTAATTTTGACCCGGAAGCAGACTTAACAACTTTTGTCCTGGTGATTGGACCTAAACCTAATTTTGCAGAGAGTTTCAGATCAATAGACGAGGCGGTAGCGCCAGTATCTATCCTAGCAACGACCTGTTCTTTCTCTTTTGGTCCATAAACTGAAATCTTTTCTGTAAGACCAAGGATAGTTCTTTTTTCAACCATAAGTCTAAACATCAATCTATACTTATAAGGTTTTTGATATCAATCCTAGTTTAACAAAGAAAACAGTTATATTTAACACTGATCCTTAACAGGGGGAATACCACATAAAATGATGTTTGATCTAACTAAAAGTGAAATTAAAAAACAGGTTATAATCCCCACAAAATTGTCACCCCAATTAGCTGAGCTTTGTGGCATTCATATTGGTGATGGATATTTAGGATTTCGTCCAAACAAACAAGAGTATGTGATACAATGTACTGGAAACTTAAAGAGTGACAAACCATATTATGATCAGTATATAAGGGCCTTATGGAAAAATGTCTTTAATATAAACGTAAAGTTTTTAGAGAGAAAAGATAATACTTGCGAACTAAGAGTTTATTCTAAATCTATCGCACTATTCTTTAACATATTTCTAGAACTTCCGTTTGGTAAGAAATCAAGAATAATATCAATCCCAAACACAATTAAAAAAACTTGTAGAAATAATGTATCTAAAGAGATGGTTAGTTGCATTCGAGGCATTATGGACACAGACTTTTATTTAGTAAAAGATAGGGGATACTTAGAGTTGGGAGCATGGTTTGCAAGTCGGGAGTTGATTTTAGATTTACAAAACTATTTAGAAAAGATGGGCTTTAATCCAAAAGTTAGACTCGATGTTGGTTATTACAACAAAAGTTCAAAGAAAAATTTAATACGACACCAAATAAGAATTAGAAAAAAAGAAGACTTAAGCCGATGGTTTAGTGTTATAGGGACAAACAACCCAAAAATTTATAAAAGGTATCAAGAATTTACAAACTCAAATGCCCCGGTGGTGTAGATGATTAATCTTCCTGGTTAATCAGCACTGTCCGGACTATCATTCTGCCCTTTCGACCAAGAAAGGGAAGAGAGGCAGCGACCCGGGTTCAAATATCCTCTGGGAGACCACAAATCTCCAGAAGATTTGAGAGTCCCGGCCGGGGCACTTCTTTTTGTCTTCTTTATGGATTAATTTTTTATAAGTTATACTTGCAAAAGCCTAAACTTAATTTAAACATATACATTATATGTGCTTCCGCAAGGTTTATAAATAAATCTCAAAAGTTCCGTATTGCAATAAAATTTTATCGTCAATAACGGAGGTAGTTAAAATGGTATTTAATTTTGCAAATGAACAAGCTGTTCGACATAGAACAAACGGCTTTACAAGAGTTCGTGCTGGTGCTGGATCAACTATTGATGGTGTTGTTGTAAGCCAAACCGAGCAACGATTCTTTGCTGGTACTGAATTAGAGACAAGTGGAGCAACCATTGGAATTAGAGATCATTCTGGTGTTGTACACAATGTTGATGTTTATGGGCCTTTGTTAAGACAACATAAGGCAGGAGTTCCAGTTCATTATGTAGATCATGCAAGAGATGGTTTATTAGTACAAGAAGTCGTAGCCGGTAAATTTGGTTATGGTGCACCAGTTGAACACGCAACCCCCCTTAAGTCTATTAGAAGTTACCAGACAGTTAGAACTG
>Ga0210006_1001405_pt1 | contig 16653 bp, 14 predicted proteins | sample CryGey02umfilter_2_FD_185452 | JGI IMG/M metagenome (GOLD analysis project Ga0210006, IMG submission 185452) | Groundwater microbial communities from aquifer in Utah, USA - Crystal Geyser 4/10/14 0.2 um filter (SPAdes) (version 3) | ecosystem: Environmental > Aquatic > Deep subsurface >... | reverse complement strand
TAAAGTTTTTCAATGATATCAATGGCTTTTTTATGAAAAGGAGAGTCGTGCAGACATAAGTACACAAGGACATTTGCGTCAAGATAACACGTCTTCATATGATTCATCGATAAGCTTATTTAATTTTTCTGGAGTCAAATCTTTTCCTCCTTGGACTTTCCCCGCCAATTTTCTTACTTTTTCTCTATCCTCTTTAGTATATTTTGGTCCAGACGAAATAGGAGTCAGACGAGCCAACGGCTTTGAACGATAAATGATCGTATACGTTTTACCCCGTTCAAGACCTGCCTTGTATTCGGGGAAGTTTTCGCGCATTTGTTTCATAGAAATAAATTGATCAGACATAATCTTAAGATTATCTTAAGATTATCTTTATGTCAAGTTGAGTCATATCGTCATACATTAATCATCAATAGATTTGCAAAACTTGCTGAGGCACTCAAACACCGATTGTTCATCTCGTGCTTGGATCGTAAATGAACTGCGCGAATCTCCCGATAATAGTTCACACTGTGCAGGTGGTGATTGAAACTCAAACCGAACGATTCGTTTTTCATCTCGTTTACAGACCGCAAGACCCGCATTCAGGAGCAGATCTTCGATAGGTATCCATTCTTCTTTTGGAAACTCAAGGCGAAATAAGATAGCCGTTTTTTTATTTGGCGTGTCAACGCAGTGAAGAACGATGGTGCACGTTCCATATGCCTCCTTCATGAAGAGAAATGTTGATTGATGTGCAAGTGTCTCTTTCCGTTTTGCACAAGATCTCAAGAATGAAAAAAGATTGATATAAAGGTCAGGAAGAGGATTGGGGATCGCAAACTGTTTTTGGCCATTTCTCACGAAATCAAAATATTGGATCAAATAATATGAGTTGAGTGTTTTATTTTCTCTTTTGGACATGACGAGAGGTTTGATCATATGAATAAATATAATGTGTAATTACATAACAATATACAGAATACGTTACCTAATTTCTAGTACAATGAAGGATCAATGAAGATGTGATATGTAGGGGCAGTATTCGATTTTTGATGGCTAAACACCTATTTCATATCCTGAAGAATCAGTGTGCGGATATAATCAGCTTTACTGATGCTTTTGAGCTGAGATTGATCGATGAGATAGGTATTTATGTCACGACTAAGCATAAGGTTAAATCGATAGCTCAATCGATGCTTTTCAATGATTTTGACAAAACTTTCAAGATGCTTTTCGATATTTTTTTCATCATTTGGAATATATGTTTTTTTGGTGACTAAGCGACTTTCTCCCAGATCCATATCCTGTTCTTTTCCTTTCATTTGAAGAAGAAGTACTGATTTATGCTGAAGGAGCGCAAGGGTCAAGAGTCTTCCGAGGTCAAAATTGGTTTCAGAACATTCAAAAATGATTCCGTCCGCCTTTTTGATCTCTTTGGTGGTATGGGCTATGTGATTTGCTTTATTCTTAGTCTGATCTGAAAATGCACGATTTATTGCCGTATGCTTTTGTTTATTTATAACGGAAAGGATGGGTTTGTTGATTTTATTGTCTTCAGTTGCAGACAGGTATACAATGTACATACCTTATATTGTAGCATAATTACATATAATTGTGAAGAAAAAGTATGTAGTATGGAGTATATGGTATGGAGCTTATTAATGCTATATACTTTATACTATATACAAAATACTCACTTATGACAATCCAAAACATATATTCTCACTATAAAATCATGCCAAATTTGCAAGAGCACCAACTTCGAGTTGCCGGAGTTTCCTTCATTATTGGCAAATCAATGAGCAACCAGAATGTTGATACCGAGAACATTGTTGTGGCCTGTCTGCTTCACGATATGGGCAATATCATCAAATTTAAGCTCGATCTGTTCCCTGAATTTGTAAATCCAGAGGGTTTGGACTATTGGAAAAAAATCCAACAAGAGTATATTCGCACATATGGAGCAGATGAACATGTGGCAACGATGTCTATAGTAAAAGGGATTATCCCTCATATGAGGGATAATCCCTATGAAAAACAACGGATCATTAAGCTTATTGAAGCAATCGGCTTTTCAAATGCCAAAGAGAATTATGAAACTACAGATTTCGGTAAAAAAGTTGCGGCATATGCTGACATGCGCGTAAAACCGTATGGAGTCACTTCATTGAAAGATCGCCTTGAAGATGGGCGAAAGCGATTTAGTAAGATTCAAAAATATGAGCATGAAGTGTTTGAAAACTTGTCACAGTATCTCAATAAAATTGAAGATCAGATATTTGCTCAAAGTACGATCAGTCCTGCTGATATTACCGAAGACGCAGTGCAAAAAATTATTCCGAAATGCCAACAGACGCTCCATATTCGCTCCATCGATCAGAAAGATCGGTAACGCCATTGATGATAACATTATCTTGCCAGAACGATTTGAATTTAACCTCTGACTCATTTGAAGCTCCTTGACCCTGTATGATAATAGACTGGAGCGTCTTTTCGAGGAGGGCAGCGTTTTTATTTTGAAATGCAAGGAGTATTTGGTTAAAGATTTCGACATCTTCGCTAAATGAAGCAAGCTCAGCAGAATGATTCGTTTGCAAATCCTCAGGAATCGAGGAAATATCGATCGATTTGTACTCTTCATACAGCGAATCAATCTCCTTGATTTTCTTTTCAAGATTTGCAACCGATGCGTCATCTGCTGATCTCACCACTGCTTCTTGGATGGCCATACCAATTTGATATCCAACCATTGTTGAATTTATTTCAAAGCTGTTTACTTTTTGAAGATACATTAAAAGGGCAGATGAGGTGTTTGCAAAGCTGTCCGTATCAGAGATCAGGTCGGCATTTTGTGGAATAAATATGGAAATAACGGGATTTGATTGTGAAAGTCCCTCGATCTTTCTATTGTTCTTCTTAAGGTTGTCAAGGAGCTTGGTAGCTGCTTTATATTCTTCAGATAGTTTTCGATTTTGATCAATTCCCAGATCTTCTTCAACACCAAGGACATCATCATATTCGCTGGGGAGCCCTGAGTTTATTGATGAATCAAGGAGATCAGCGCTGTCCAAGGAAGGAGTGCTCGGCACTTTGTCGAGCACTTTTCGAATATCATTGTATGATTTTTGCAGATCATCAAGCTGTTGTGATTGAGATTGTACCATTGCTTGAATATCCTTTTTACCTTGTGTATAAGCCCATGTACCACCAATGACCGTGCCGATAACGACGATTAATCCGACGCCAATGGCAATATACATAAGAGTTCTGTTCTTGTGAGGGGGGATCGGATCTATTTGTGGATCAATGATTGGAGTAGAAGTTGGTTCGGGCGAAATGGGGGGAGGGATTTGTTCCATATTTTTAGGGTACTCCATAATAATTACTGTGTCAATAAATTGTTAAGGACGGGTTGTAGGGAGGTCAGCACATGGTATACACTTTTCAGATAGAGAACGGTATATAAAGTACCGACAGAGATGTCTAGAATTATTCGGGCAGGACTATTACAAGTTACCTAACCGAATCCATGAACACTGGCATCCATTTAGAGTATCGTGAACTGCGTACCATATCTCCCAAAGCGGCTCGTCAAGCAATTCTTCAAATACTCAAAACAAACAGAGGAAATGTTTCCAGTACGGCGCATATCCTCCACACCAGTAGACGCACGATCTACAAGGCTTTAAGGAAACAGGAAGAACAATGTCTGGATGATATATCAACAGCTCCCCACACGGTGAAAAACAAGACAAATACCTCAATTGAGGAGAAAGTAGTACTGCTGAAAGAGAAGACTAACTATGGACCACTTCGACTAAAAGAGGAATTGGAAACAGTCTACCAGATACATCTCTCTGAACATACCATTCGTAATATCATCAGGCGTAACAAGACGCGTATACGAGGCAAGCGGGTAAAACGGATACGAAAGTCTGATCGTCAGTTTATTGACTGGTACACCTCAAAGGCATTTGAGGTTGTTCAGATTGATCTCAAATATATTATTGATCAAAAAGCTCTTTCTGCTTCTCAAATTACCCATATCATTAAACACGACCTTCCTCTGTATCAGTGGGGAGCGCTTGATGTCAATAGCCGCTTCAAACTGATAGGATATTCAAAAGAAAAAACCTGGACAAATGGACTCACATGGTTTCTATGGATTACTTCATGGCTCAGATCTCATGGAGTACGAGCTCGTATTGTTTACACAGTTGACCATGGGGTCGAGTTTGGTGGTGACTGCTGGTACAAGATTGTGGAACTGAGAAAACTTCTCAAAGAATTCGGATGTTTTATCATTCAAAACAGAAAGAGACATCCTGAGGAGAACGCACATTTGGAACGGTCACACCGTACAGATGATGAAGAGTTTTATATGCCTCGTATCCATACCATCAACACAAACGATGAGTTTTACAAAGAAGCCATGAACTATCTTTATTATTACAACTGCGTGCGAAAACACTCAAGTCTAGGAAGAATACCACCATTCTCTTACCTGCAAAAAACAACAACTAACATTGATGATACAATCAAATATGTCCCTCCTATTTTTCTTGATAAACTCTCTGTCGATTTAGGTCCCTGGAGTGGATACCATGTGCTGGCTCAGTACCAAAACAGGACTTTATTACATTTTCTTAAGATGTCATTTTATACGCAACATATATTCCGGCAAGCCCGCCGACAGCATTTCCGATCAAGGATGAATATGAAAACAAAGACGCTCCCAAAAGCACCGGTGCATATCCTCCAATTGAAGATCCAATAAACAACCCCAACATGACAAATGATTTTTGAGACATTTCTTCATAGTACTCTTATTTCATGAAGGGAGCAAATAACGGTCTCAATATAATTTTTACTTTTCAAGATCAAGAACGGTATCAATTCTAATCTGTGAGACAAACTCAGGTACGTGAGAGACGAGAATCATCGCACCTTCGTACTCGTTTAGTGCCTTTGCAATCACCGGGATATGGCGAAAGTTTATATGATTGGTTGGTTCATCAAGAATGAGAAGTCCTGGTTTGAGAAGTACCAAGCGCGCAAATGATACAAGCCCCTTTTGTCCTTCAGAAAGATCTCCAATTTTTGACTGAATCAAATCTGCAGTGATCAAAAATTTCGCAGCTGTCGAGCGAAAGTATACTTCGTTGACATCACTCCCCGATTCGATAAGCGCATTCGTAAGAGATTCAAACACCGTTTCATCAAAGTTGAGAGTAGAAAAATCTTGACGATAATAGCCAACCCTGATCCCCGGATGAATATGACTTCCCGGAGACGTCCCTTTTGCAATCGACTCAATGAGTGATGATTTGCCAATACCATTTGGACCTTTTATTTGCAGATGATTCCTTCGCACCATCAATATTTTTGTCGTTTTTTGTAGTTCCACATGATTTTTCATGATCGAATATGAGGTGATAGTCAAAATATCATCGATGATGTCCTCTTGCGCCTCAATCGTGAATGGTCGTATCGTTCTATCTTCTTTTCGTGTTTCTACTTTCTCTTCTTCCATTTTTTCAATTTTTTCTCGCATTTTTTTTGCAACATTTCGCATTTTTCCTCCTTTTTGAGCAAAGAAATTTGCTTTGTCTTTATTTTCTTGAATTCCTTTTTCCATGCGCGCATTCAGTCTATTTTCTTTTTCAATTCGTGCAGCAATATCCTCAACCACATCATTATAATTTCCTGCATAATATTCAACTTTATGAGTAAAAGTATCAAGATATAAAACTCCGTCTGTTATTGCATTGAGGAAATCTGCATCATGTGAGATGACAATACATGTTTTTTCGTAGCACATCAAAAAATACATCAAGTGCTCGATTCCAGCAGGATCCAGATTATTGGTTGGCTCATCAAGAAGGAGAGTATCTGGATTTTGAATGAGTGCAGAAGCCAAGAGAAGTCGCGCCTGTTGGCCACCTGAAAATGAAGAGATGATTTTTTCTTCTGGCGCAACAAGATTTACGGCATTGAGAACTTGATTCATTCGTCTCTTAAGCTCAAACGATTTGACATCGGCACATCGTTTTTGAAAAAAAGATAAGACTGTGATATCTTTATCTTCCCGAGACATGACTTGAGGCGCTGTCGCAATAGTCATATCCTTGTTTATTGAAATCTGCCCTGAATCTGGTTTGATCACACCAGTTAGGATTTTGAAAAGGGTACTTTTTCCTGCGCCATTTTGTCCCATGAGAGTGATCTTTGCACCAGATCGGACCGAGAAGCTCACTTCATCTAAGATCGGCTTGTTGTGTGCAAATTCAAATGAAACATTATTGAATCTGATTAGGGTTTGGTCCATAAAAAAATCTCCGAGGAGAAGCTCTATTTTACCACTTTTACGAGTAATATGAGACTGATATGACAGTATAAACAATCATTGAGAAAAAATACATACCATTATTCATAATAATATGATATAATTAAGTCTTGTTAAGCGAATAAATCTGCTTAAATCAGTTTTCATATCCGTTTCAATTCTTCAAGAATTCTACGAACTACGAAATCACTGCAATCTTAAGAAAATAAAGAGGGTTATGCACATATTTTATATTTGGGCCCAATTTCTTTAGAAGCGCACCGTACATACATACTTGTTGTAGGGTTGTCATTCACACTTTTGGAATTTGAGCAGATTTATTGGGTTAACTGAGTACTCCCCACTACATACTCATATTAGAAACCTTTTTAGCATTAAAACTATCTTTTTTTTCTTGCAATCTCGATACCAACTCAGGAAAATTGTTCATCAAGTGTTCGACAGTAGCATCTCGTAACTCAAAGGACATGTTGTATCCATATATTCCATCTACAATCCATTGGGCAAAATTTGGATTTTTATACTGAGTACAAAAAATGGCTAATTTATCTACTTCTGCAAAAAAAGGATGCAGCATTTGATCACGAACTGCTTGATTTTGCAGACCAAATGCCAAATCGGTCCCCGGCATTTCATGGACCAAATCTATATACATTGAATGAACAATATCCTCATAACAATCCTCGTCACTTTCAGCATATTTTCTGCGTCGTTCAAACTGTTTACTGAGGTGGGCTTCAGGCTTAAAATCAACCGATCTTCGACGATGGGGAATCTGAGCCAATGCTTCAATAGCGATTTCTGGCAATTCACTCCCATCCGGCAGCTCTCCCAAACTACGCAATTCAGCAATTGACACCGCGCGAGCATATGAAATGACTTGATTCTTAACTTCTTCATTTAATAACAATCTACTATGATCTCTATTTGGCCTTGACCCATACACCTTCCCATTTTTGGTGGGAATCAATTCTGCAACAGACTGGTATCTCGGTCGCATACTTTCAGGATCTGGGGCGCATGCTTGACTTAATTTTTGAAGTGATTCAGGAACAAGTTGCATAGAATCGGCAATACTTCCATCATTCAATCCTCGTCTCAAGGTGATTTTTTCTCTACTGATAAGCATTTCTAAAATAGCTCGCTCACTCTCAGAGAAAAATGTTTCAAATAGTGAAAGATTGCCACTACTATGCGCACTTTTGAGTGATAAGTTCACCAGTCCATCTAGTCCAAATTGTTTGGCGATTGTTTCAAGGGTCTGAGTTCTATCTGCAATACTATCAAAATCAATGTCTCCAACGTACGATACTTTATCCCAAAAATCTTTCAGAGTAAAATATGCATTTTCTCCGGCAGGCTGAACACCTCCTTCTACATAATTTCCCACAGCATGTTCTGTATGTAATTCATCAATGCTCTCGAGAACCGCACCTTCGTACCCCCTTCTGACAAATCCCCAATAATCCTCAATATGATACAGCTCATGACAAATTAACCCTTCTTTTTCAGCACTAAAACCTTTATGCATTACCATTTCAACGACAACATCATTATCTCGTTGAGCTAATTCCTCTTTTTCTGGAAATCGAACAAAGGCACCTGCTCTAAGCTTTCTCCTAAATTCTGAGGCCTCATCATCAACAATATGAACCTGGATATTAAGATTATGGCCTTTTGACTTCCAAACTTCTTTACATCGAGCTATTGCTGCTGAATGTTTCTCAACAAATTCCTGCGTTGCTACAGGATCAGTTTTGGATATTACATACTCACGTGCAGCTGTTTCGTCCAGGCCGCCATGCTCGGGCATCGGATCGCCATCACCTTCCCCTAAATCTAAGATGTTTCCACCAACATCGGGAGCGATCAATCTTTTTCTAAATCCTTCAATTCGTTTTCGATATGAGAGATCGTTTGTCTCTCTCAGTTTTTGAGAAGTCCCAAGGAGTAATCCTAAGTTTATCTCATCACTGAGGAATTCTTCAGAAACACCATGAATCTCAGAAAATACTCGGGCATCTTGAATAACCTCCTCCATATCTGGAACCACATCAGTAAGCTCGAACTTTGCATATAAATCTCTGGCTTTTTGAATAAATCGAGTTTCTTTCAGTGCTTGCTCTGCATGCTGAAGATGTATTTCTTGTGTACTTTCACCCGCTATCATGCCAGGACTTCCTTCTCCTGAATCTGTCATTCCTTCATTTTACTAAAGAAGTTCTTGAAACACTGAGCAATGAAGGTAATACAAAATGAGAATAGTAAACAGAATTGAAAAAAGGTTTAAAAATGATTAATAGGGTAATGTGCAGAGAGGGTGGGCAGTATTGGAACTTTATTATTTCACGCTATAACATGAATACAATATTCCTGTACACTCTTTTTGAATTTCATTTTTTACTCCAAAACATTCACATGAATATCCAGACATTATTGTGCCGTCAGAATATGATACCTTCTGAATTGTATTGTAGGATTTTGGCTTGATGAAATAATAAAGAAAAACCCCAGTGATTAAAAGTAAAAATACTATCAGTAATACTTTCATATTTTTTAAATTTAACATTAATTTGCGGAGAGGGCGAGATTCGAACTCGCGGTCCCTTGCGGGAAATCGGTTTTAAAGACCAACTCACTTAGAAAATATGCAGTTTACCAGTTTTAGCTCTGAGGGATGAACCGCCTCCTGTTAGTTTTTTACAATACGACCCATGCTTCTTTCGTACACAATTATAAGGACCAATACTTTCTAGAATATATTCCACAGATAATTTTCCCAGTATATGCTAAAATCAGAACGTTGTGTTATCAGATTGCAAAAAAACGTAAACGGTAATTATACTCATGTCACCTAATGTTGAGTTACCCAAAAATCTCAAACTCCAATTGGATGAGTTTATTAATCTCCAACTTGAACGATGCCTCAAACATTATTGTGATCCAAAACTTCGAAATACGATGAAGGAGAATTTTGTTTGGTTGAATCAATTTTCGACACTCCACTTTCAAACCAGAATTCAACGGGCAAAGGAGCTAAGTTCTCCCGAAGTCACACAAGCAAAAAATCTCGCCAAAGAGTATATCGGTATTCACAACCATGACTTTTTTGTGACTTGTGTTGATGGGAGAAATATGCCAACGATCATGTTTTCAAAGCCGCCACAAGTCGGAGGAACACTCCGAACTCCTGCTGGAGTAGTCAATGGATTTATGGAAGGTCAAGATGACACTTCAGTATATATCGATTATGAATCGTACGTTGTGAAACAAATTATGACGCTGCTTTTGGAAAAAGCAGGAGATACGATTTACTATGGACTGGATTCTCATTTGGGTTGTGCTGCACGGACACTCATTCACTCAACAGAAGGTGGCAAGCAGGTCGACGGAGGAGTGAGAACAGACATAATAAACAAACTCATGACTGCAAAAGGAATTTTACAACTCAGAAAAGATCTTTATGACCAGGGAGAGAAGGTTGCTGAGATTATTCCTATATTTTTTTCTTTCGACCCCTTAAAAGGGGGAGTTATTAATGGCTTGGAGACTCGCGTTAACGATAAAGACGTCGCCAATTTTGGATTTACCGAAGATATATTAAATAAACTTGCTTCTGAAAATAAAATTGTTCGAACTTTTGATTTACTCAAAGATGATAAAACTATCGAACTTTTAAGTGCCGCAATCAGACCGGGAACAGCTGATTTTCGTAATAATTATCCACGATCGTTATTAAAAAACTGGCTAGCAACTACCAAACTATACAACCAAGGTGATGGAAAAGTCTTTCATATCATTCTGGATAGACTGAGAAATGTTTATTCTCAAAATACTATTGCCGATTTAACTTTAAGACAAAAGGCAAAATTTCTTTTAAAAAATTTAGTAACCCGTTTCTCAATTGCCGGATCAGAAGATGCGTGGCCTTACGCAAACCATCAAGAAGAGTTGATTGTCATTACAGATGGAGGATATGCTCCATTTCCAGCACTTGACGCATTTGCTGTCTTTCCAAGAGATCCTTTTTTATTGACCAATACCAAGTTGACAATAGACCTCATCAGAAACTTCAGAAAATCAGGAAAACTGAAAGATCCGATTAAGACTAGTACATTTACACAGGATGACTTCTTTTCTTCACCAGTTTTTATATCAAATAAAAGTATCTTGAGAAATTTTCAGGAAAAAAGTTGGAGCGCTATTCAAAGACTTGGGATAGATGCAAAATGTTCTCATATCAAATGGGACGATCCAAAAATGCTCGAGTGGAGAAAATCCGATCTTCAAAAGTATCTGTATAATGCGGTCAAAGAAAAAAATGTCGAGATTGATTTTGGTGATGCGATTCGTTTTATTGATGGGATGTACGAACTGTTTGATCGGATGCGTCAGATGATGAAGGATAAAAATTTTCGGCAGATGATTCTTCATGGGAATATCGTCGTTTTCAATACCTTAGTTGATCACAATCGAACGCCACGTTATATAGTGCAGTTTGTGGTTTGATGGATCGGTCCAAACTCTCATTTAACGCGACAGCAGCGTTGAAACCGCTTTGCAGTTTCTTACGCTGCGGAGAGGGCGAGATTCGAACTCGCGGTCCCTTGCGGGACATTGGTTTTCAAGACCAACGCACTAGGCCACTATGCGACCTCTCCAATTGAATCAATTTATGAGGCCTGGAGGGGAATCGAACCCCTGTATAAGGGTTTTGCAGACCCTTGCCTTACCTCTTGGCTACCAGGCCAAATCAATCAATTATTGTCCCCTATTGTACCTTATTTACCCCTATCTGCCAATCTTTGTTTTATAATGAATGTATGCAATCAGTCACAACTTCTGCTCCGGGGAAACTCATGTTTTTTGGAGACCATGCCGTGGTATATAATCATCCGTGCATCGTCACTGCCGTCGATCATCGCATGAAAGTGCAGCTCTTTTTGACAGACGATTCGCAACTTACTCTCAATGCACCTGATGTTGAGATCATGCGATATCAAAAATCGATCGACCAACTTGGACAAGGAGATATGCCAAAGGGCGCCCAGTTTGTCGAAGTTGCAGTCCGAAATTTTTCAGCGAAATTTAACACTTCTCAAGGGGTGAATATTACCTCAACTTCAGAGTTCTCATCAGAATTTGGCTTTGGTTCGTCTTCTGCGGTCACCGTCGCAACGATACGGGCTTTATCTGAAATATTTGAAAGACCAATGACTGAAAAGGAACTCTTTGATCTTTCATATAAAACTGTCTTGGATATACAAAAAAAAGGCTCTGGGTTTGATGTTGCTGCAGCAGTATATGGTGGTACGCTTTATTTTTTGACTGCAGGAGAAATTATTGAGAAGCTTGCGGTGGAAAATCTTCCGCTTATTGTTGGATATACGGGAGTAAAGGCTGATACTACCACTCTCATCACTCAAGTACAAAAAACTGCAGATGAGTATCCGATCGTTGTTGAAGGGGTATTTGGTCTCATTGAAGAATTGGTGAATGAAGCAAAAGCTGCAATTGGTTCGCAGGATTTTGAGAAACTGGGAAAACTTATGAACATGAATCAAGGACTTCTTGAAACGCTTGGTGTCAGCACAGAAAAACTATCACAACTGAATTATTCAGCATTAAACGCTGGTGCTTATGGAGCAAAATTATCCGGTGCGGGCGGTGGTGATTGTATGATCGCATGTTCCCCAGATGATCAACGAGCCAAAGTGATTGATGCAATCGTGCAAGTAGGCGGAACAAATATTGAAGTTTCAACGAATGCACCCGGAGTTCGTGTAGAATAACACTTATGAAAGCCACTGCAATTGCACATCCCAATGTCGCGCTCATCAAATACTGGGGACGAAAAGACGAAATGCTTCGACTTCCGACCAATGGAAGCATCTCAATCAACTTGAGTGAAATGACTACGACCACGACGGTAGAGTTTTCAGATACATTTACAACTGATGCAATAACAATTAATGATGAGGTGATAACAAATGAATCAGATCGAGCAATAAAACACCTTGATCGCATTCGCATACTTGCACAATCTGAGCTCAAAGCAAAGGTCGTCTCAAAAAATAATTTTCCATCAAGCACTGGACTTTCTTCGTCATCGTCTGGTTTTGCAGCGCTCACCATTGCAGGAACACAAGCACTCGGACTTGAGCTCTCTGAAAAAGAACTTTCAATCCTTGCACGTCTTGGGTCTGGATCCGCGTGTCGATCAATTCCTGACGGATGGGTCGAATGGAAAGATGCAGAGACAAGTGAGGAATCGTACGCCTCAACAATTTTCCCATCCGACCATTGGAATCTCGTCGATGTCGTAGCTGTGGTAAGTACTGAAAAAAAAGATGTGCCAACGTCAATGGGACAAAAGCTTGCGCAAACCAGTCCATTTTTTGAAGCACGACAAAAATCGATGCAAAGTAAAATTTCAGAGTTGAAGAAATATATTTCGAATCGACGATTCAAATCATTTGGAGAAATAATTGAAGCCGAGGCTTTGAATATGCATGCCGTTATGATTACCTCTTCTCCATCTCTCATTTATTGGTCGACTGGTACATTACAACTTATGAAGCAAGTACAAAAATGGCGAACAGAAGGGCTTTCTGCATATTTCACCATTAATACCGGACAAGATACACATATCCTTGTTCAAGAAGAAAATGCTCATACCCTTATCGAAAAACTGAATAAAGTTTCTTATGTTAAAAAAGTCATCAAAAACTCTATTTCTCAAGGCGTTCACCTCAGTCAAACTCACCTTTTCTAAACCTACTTGACAAACATAATCCATCTCGCGTATTCTGATAGTAATCGTTATTATTTAAACTATTTTCATGGCAAAAAAGAAAGACTACAAACCTCATGACAGTGTCATTATTCAAGCTGGAATCCTTTTTGTGATCGTTTCAGCTATCGCAATCACCGCATATGTCTTTGCTAACTTCTACCCAGTAGCACAGGTTGGCGCAGGATACTAAGGTGAAAAAAACAGCTACGATTTTTGAGACATCTACAGGCGGACTCGTCTATAAAAAAGTGGACGGACTTTTTTTATGGCTTTTGGTGAAACATAAAGGTGCTGGTCATTGGGGTTTCCCCAAAGGTCATATAGGAGATTCGATCAAAGATGAACGAATGGAAGATGCTGCGCTTCGAGAAGTGAGAGAAGAAGGTGGAATAACTGCAAAAATAACTCATAATGAGCCATCAGTTGCTCAATATTTCTATAGACGAGGACCAGTTCTTCACAACAAAAAGGTACATTACTTTCTCATGGAATATATATCTGGAAATGTAGAAGTTGATGAAGAAGAATTATCGAAAACCATCACGTTTGATACAGATATAAAAGCATATGAAGAATTGAAGAAATATCTTTCTCTATGAGCGGTGGAAGGGATTCGAACCCTCGACCTCTTCCTTGGCAAGGAAGCGTTCTACCAACTGAACTACCACCGCAATTTCTGTGCTTTATGGTGAAACGTAATAATCCAAAGGATTAAACGTTTCAACAGCGTTTAAATCGCCAAGCGGCGATTTATTATGCTGTGCCGAGAGTCAGAGTCGAACTGACATTTGAGGTTTTTCAGACCACCGCCTTGACCACCTTGGCTATCTCGGCTACACATTCTGTGCGTCTGGATGGAATCGAACCATCGGCATCCATTTTATAAGAATGGCGCTCTACCGCTGAGCTACAGACGCTTATTGTACCGCAAATTATATTATAAAACCAGCACGAATGATAGTAAAAATAAGACCACCATATATACGACAGATAGAGAAGTACTGTTTTTGAAGTTTTGACAACAAAAGTTTATTTCATCATTTCTGTATTTTGATCATCCATCATGTTGTCCTCGTAATTTTCCTTCAGCACGTCGTTATCAGTCTTTTCAGATTGGTCTAATCTATCAATTTCCTGTGCTGATTTCACCTGCATAAATCCTTCAGAAATCATTTTGTTGAGATACATTGTTTGGCGGTACAAATAATATTCACCAGCTGCAAGAAGAGAAAATCCAACAATCACTAAAACTGCTATAAACACAATATGATGGCGAATGTACTGTGCGAGTTGTTTATCCATTATTTCTCAATCACCTCCTTTCAAAAGATGCATATTTACTATTACTGTATCAGAAAATATAAATAAAGATCAATACAATGAATAAATATATCAAGATACCCTCTCTGAATTGTTTTTTTAAGAATTGACCAATAAATAATAGGGACAGATAACAACATACATTGCATCAATAGTAAGGCCTGAGCTGGATTAAATGTGTCTGCAAACCACCCAAGTACTATTGAAAAAACCGCAAAACCGATGCTTCCGGCAAAAGAATTGAGGGATCCAAGGGTAGCTCTATTTTTATTTGAAAATAGTTTTTGAAGTAACGAACTTTCAGCCACCTCTGTTGTCCCAAAACCAAGTGAGCTTGACGCCATAAGAACCGGTGAAAAGACTGTTGGAAATCCGACGGCAATAATTCCAACAATGCGCATATAGATGTTTGTAAATATGAGCACCTTTATTTCCGAGAATTTTTTGATTATTTTACCACTGAAATAATAGCTCAATGATGCCCCAATATTTGCCATTACATTTGCAATCCCGACAGCCCAAAGTGGCCAAAGGGTACTGATAAACGCTGCACGAAACTGATATCCCGCCTCGCCAACAGCGTACCCTATGATAGACGCAAGATTCAGCTTTCGAAGAATGGGATTTGAGAAAATCTGAGATATCGATTCAGCAAGATGACGGTATATATTTCCGCTTTGAGTGCGCTCAACTTTCGGTTCTGAAATTTGAAAACTGGTAAACAATGCCATAATCTGAGGAATCACCGAAAGCCACATAACAATGACAAAAGAAAAAGATGCAATCACACTTCCCATCAAAGCAGAAATTGCGAGTGCTATTTGAAACAATGAGCTCGTCTTTCCCAGAACCTCATCATATTCTATTTCACTTTTTGATTCAGCTAAACTTTCATGGAGCAAAGCCTCATTGTTGCCGCTATAAAATGATCGAGAAATTCCTTCAAATACAGCACCAATTATCAAAACGGGATATACAGGAATTGCATATAAGCATGCATAAATAACAGCCGATATGGCGCCAAATACTACCGTCTTTTTTCGTCCAACAAAATCCGAAATGATACCGGTTGGCAGTTCAAATATCGCAGAAGATAATTGTGCGATTGCAAAAATACTCATTCCAAGCGCAAAAGAACCAGAAACTTTTGAAAAGTATAAAATGGCAACAGGAGCATACAGTTTAAAATCGGTGAAAAAATTAAACCAAGCAAGAATACGAATATTCTTATGATAATTCTTATTCATAGTCCAATACGAAATGAGAGCTTTTTGAATTCACCTTGCGTTATTTGTGGACCTAGCCAGAATCGAACTGGCGACTGTGCAATGCGAATGCACCGGTATACCACTTACCTATAGGCCCAACTTTTGTGTCCCCGGGCAGATTCGAACTGCCATCATAGGCTCCGGAAGCCCACATTCTATCCATTGAACTACGGGGACATCGAGAGCACGAGAAGTAATATTATACCAAGCGCGATTCGATACCACCCAAAAATGACAAGAGAATGATTTTGTAAATAGCGAATAAGCCAGCTGATACCAAAATATGCGCTTACAAATGCCACTGCGGTGCCGATTGTCAAAGTTAAAATAGACCCATTGTCATTCATCACAATATCTTTCATCTCCCAAAAATCAAAGACTGATGCCGCAAGTATTGTCGGAATCGAAAGCATGAATGAATACTTTGCCGATTCATCACGACGATATCCAAGAAACATCATGCCGACCAATACCGCACCTGCACGAGAAACTCCAGGAACTACAGCAAGACCCTGGAACAATCCAATGAATATTGCATCTCGAACGGTCAACGTGGTTATTTCTTTTTTTATGGTAATAATTCTCCTCCCAATCAAATACTCAACAATCAGAAATACCCCTCCAATGACGATGAATACGGTTGTCGTAAATTGGATGCTTTCAAAAAATATCCCCTTAATCATTCCGTACAGAAAATAGCCAACCAGAGCGGTTGGTATAAAAGAAAGAATCAATCGCTTCATCAATTCGGTGCTCTTCAGAATTTCTTTCCAATACATAAATACGACGGCCAGAATTGCCCCCGATTGGATAAAAACTTGAAATAATTTCACAAAATCACTTTGGACCAAACCAAGAAGTCTCGATGTCCAGATGAGATGAAAGGTTGAAGACACGGGGAGAAATTCAGAGATTCCTTCTACAATCCCAAGAATAAACGT
>Ga0210006_1001404_pt1 | contig 16656 bp, 15 predicted proteins | sample CryGey02umfilter_2_FD_185452 | JGI IMG/M metagenome (GOLD analysis project Ga0210006, IMG submission 185452) | Groundwater microbial communities from aquifer in Utah, USA - Crystal Geyser 4/10/14 0.2 um filter (SPAdes) (version 3) | ecosystem: Environmental > Aquatic > Deep subsurface >... | reverse complement strand
GATAAAATATCTCGATCTTTTAAAATATGTAAGCCAGCATTGATAGGAGATTGTTCGTCTCCAATATGCGTCTTATGAAGTGGAATTGCTCCTGTACCATACGTCAGAAGAGCGGAGTGAAATAATATCCACACAATAAAAAGAAATAGCGCTATGGCAATTTTTTGTAACATGCTTAACTTCAAAAAAGTACGTAAGTTATGATACATGGTTAATATTTATTACCGTATATTTAAAGGCACTAGACTAGCACTTTTTAATAATTCTCTTTAATATTTTCAGTATATCACTGCGATTGTTATAACGAAACTCACATTCTTTCAAACAAAGATAGAAGATCTGTCGTGACAATCCATGAAACTTGGCCAGTCGTTGTTTGGAAAAACCCCAGAAGTTTTCTATACCATTGATATGAGTACCGACTCTATTAGAGTATTGTTTGGAATGATTCACTCGTTTATGTTTGTATCCATTAAAAACGAGTCCGTCATATCCTTTCCAGCCATCTGTATAGACAATAGAGTCTACTTGGTCTATTAACTTCTTCACAATCGGCATTAACGTTGCTTTAGAGGCATTTTTAATGATTTGGGTATATACCGTACCGTCATCACGTTTCTTGATACCAAACACTGGGACTTTGTTTTCAGCACCACGTCCACGCTTTCTTCGCTCGTCAGCGGGAGTCTTTTTCTTGATACCGCTAAAGTATGATTCATCTAATTCAAACTCTCCTGATGATTTTGCAAATTGTTCCTCTTGATACACCGCAATCACCTTTCTGAATTTCAGGTACCAGTAGTTTGCAGTGTTACGATTTACTCCAACTAACCTCGCTGTTTGAGTAGCTGATAAGTCTTCTGCAAAACACTTTAAAAGTGACGACAGTTTACGTTGAGATAATTTCCTTTGTTTGAAGGACATAATCACTAGTTTAGCTTAGTTTGCTAGTCTAGTGCCTTATTAAAATACCGCTTTATCACGTATACCATTCACTACTGGTAGCTCAACGGCAAGTATAGCGCTGTGTTTATATAATCAAAAAAACCTTAATAATCAATACAATTATCCTCTATAATTTGCAATAGCAGAATTATAACACTGTGGTCTACAAAAAATCACGCGTAGCTTGTTTTCTAAAGATTTTTTTATACAAATAAAAGTTAATACCACTCAAGAAAATAATAATTACCGCTTGGGAGAACAGATAATGCGCTTTCAGTATGCTGACGGCTAAGTATAGAAGCACAGTATTTAGTATCAAATACAGTCCGGCTGTAATTATAAATAAAATGAACTCAATATGAATTTTCTTTTCAGAGGATTTAAATACCCATTTCTTTTGCATTAAATAGTTAAATACTATCGCAAAAGAAAAAGCGATGATCGAGGAAATTAGATAATGCACACTTGCAATCTCGTGTAAGTAGAACAAACCAAACAAGTGAATTAGCCCAGATATTCCACCAGACACTAATGATTTGTAATATTTTCCCAAAATAAAGTTCATATTAACTTATTTTTTGCATATCAGTTCAAAGCGAATTTCTTCAAAACCACCAACCCAAAAACACCAAAGTCGGCTGCACATGTATGGACTAAGATTGGCCATAAAAGTGAAGGCAGTATTTAGCAAAGTAACACCAGTCCGAGCAAACAATCCTATACCCATTTCTTTAGCGATATGTGAGAACGCATGCCATTGCAATTTTGTAGATACATGATCATACTCTACTCCATAAAAACCAATTTTTTTAAATCGCTTATTGAAATAATTTGGAAATGTTACATCAAACCCATGACTGTGTTCAGGGTGTGTCATGCCTCTTGAAAAATGAGGTACTCTTATCAACAGCCGTCCCCCTGGTTTTAGAATGCGGTGTAATTCTTTCATTACTTCAAATGGACGATCTAGATGCTCTAAAATATGTGAAGCTTCTACAAGTTCAAAGGAGTTATCTTGGAAAGGATACGGAAACGTGTTTAAGTCATGGTTTATATCTGGCTCAACAATACTCTGCCAATCTAAATTGATATATCCTGGTTTTTTATAACCTGCACAGCCGATATTTAATTTTTTTGATTTATTTTCCATGTTTGGTTTATTAACACCACCTTTCTACCCACTTTCCTAGTACATACAATGACCACAAAGCTTTTCTATGATCCTCCTTTCCCTCTACATGTTCTTGTAAAAGCTTTTCGATTATATCACGATTGAATAGCTCTAATTGCATTAAACCACCTTCTAGTAAAGTAGACTCAAACTCACCCTTCAATTCATCCCTGATCATCGCGCCGATAGGAAAATTAAACCCTTGTTTTTTACGATAAATAATATCTTTTGGTAACTTCGATTCTGCTAACTTTTTCAAAGCATACTTTCCCACTCGACCACGCAACTTCCAACTATCATCTAACTTGAGGACGTAAGCCATTAGTTGTTCGTCGAGGAATGGTGACCTGACCTCAAGACCGTAACTCATAGAAGCTCGATCAGTCTTTACCAAAATATCGTCAATAAGGTACCCTCTTAAGTACTCCTGCTTGATCCCTTGCCATACTGATGTTGTTCCTTGGTGCCATTGAATGATTGGACCATAGAGCATATCCTTATTAAGTTCTCTCCTACTTAATGCAGAAAGTATTTCAGGCTCGATGGCCGACAACCAAAGTGTATTTCGATACTGCGGTTTACTAAGGCAACCTTTAAGAAACCGTTTCAATTTAAAGTCAAAGCTCATGTATTGATGAGAGACTGACAGCTGATTAGCTGTGGCAAAAAATCCTTTTCGCACTGCCAGTGGCAGCTTTTGATATTTATTTGCAATTCGATGAGCGAAGAACGTACCGTAACCAAGAAAAAGCTCATCTGCTCCGTCTCCACTTAAACACACGGTCACTTGTTTTCGAGCATGTTCAGAAACTAGAAGTGTAGGAATGATTGAAGAATCAGCCATCGGTTCGTCAAGTACTTCAGGCAAGCGCGACAATAATCGAACTATATCACTATTAGATAATGTTGCTTGGTAATGCTCACTACCTATATGATTGGCAACTGTTTGTGCGGCAGACTGTTCGTTAAAACTTTCATCTTCAAAACCAATTGAAAATGTTTTAATTGGTTGTTTAGCTTGACTTTGGGCAATAGCTGCCACCAAACTTGAATCTAGTCCGCCACTCAAGAAAATACCGACCGGGACATCTGCCACTAAACGTTTACTGATCGCACTCTGCAGTAGTTCACCTAGGTCTGGAAGAGGATTTGTGGGTATAGCATTTTCATAAACAATAGATGAAACGAATGAGGAAACTACTTTTTCTTGATAAATCGTGAGTATTTCACCTGGCATCAGCTTATTTACTCCACTGTAGATGGTGCGCGGAGCAGGTATGTATTCGTATAAAAGATATTGAAAAACAGCATCCTGATTAATTTTTCCCTTAAAACTCGGGTGTTGTTTAAGTGCCTTAAGCTCTGAACCAAAAATGAAAGTTTTGTTGGGTAGTTGGGTGTAGAAAAGAGGTTTCTTACCAATACGATCCCGATGTAAATATAGAATTTCTTCGTAACGATCATAAACGGCAAGAGCATACATACCTTCAAGCTTGTCTAAAGCTGCAACCCCAAGCTTTGCAAAGAGTTTTAGAATAACCTCTGTATCAGTTTCACTTCGTAATGTATAGTTTGCTAAATATTGCTTGCGTAAGGCATGATAATTATAAATTTCACCGTTATATACTATGGTGTAGCGTCCGTCTAAAGTAGACATTGGTTGCGCACCCTCTTCAGATAGGTCGATGATCGATAAACGTCGATGCACCAAACCTGTATTACCGAATATTTTTACTCCCCCGGCATCAGGACCACGATGCTTCAAAGAAAGCTGCATCGCTTCAGCCACCTGTCGGCTTCCTCCACCGATGAATCCAGCGATTCCACACATGTTAAAAATTAACTTTATTTTTAATAAAGTAGGTTTTTTTTCCTTGTGATTCGTAGTATGTACGCATAACCATCTCAGCAACTACACCCATAGTAACTAGTTGAACACTCACAATGAGACACATGGCGGCAAAAGTTGGTAGAGGAGTTTGAATAATTGATAGCTGATAAACAAGCTTCAAGTAGATTGATGTTGCTCCTGCAAAAAGACCAAGCAGTAGCACAAGCAGTCCGATCTTTCCAAAAAACTGAATAGGTCGATCTATATACTTATGCATAAACCTCAAAATAAGCAAATCTAGAAGCACACGGGTGGTCCGCGAAAAACCATACTTACTGTACCCATACTTCCTTGGTTGATAATTGACTTCTATTTCAACCACACGAGCACCCAGCTGGGCTGCGTACGCTGGAATGAAGCGATGCATTTCACCATACAGACGAATATCCTTAATAAGTTCGTAACGATATGCTTTTAAGGTACAACCGTAATCGTGCAGTTTAAGACCAGCTACCTTTGAAATCAGAATATTTGCCATTACAGACGGAATTTTTCGCAATAACATTTTATTACTCCAGCGATTTCTGCGCCACCCAGATACAACATCATAACCCTCTTCAAGTTTATCTATAAGCTTTTTAATGTCCGACGGATCATTTTCTAAATCTGCATCCATGGGAATAATAATTTCTCCCGTCGCGTGCTCGATACCTGCATGTAATGCAGTTGTTTGTCCACGATTTGTTTTAAAATTTATTATTTTAAGATACTTATTGTCTTCAGCTAGCTTCAAAAGTAAATTCTCAGTATCGTCTGACGAACCATCATTAACGGCGATAATTTCAAAATCAGAAGAAAATTTTTGTAACTCTGTAAAAATTTTTGTAAATAGCTCAGGCAAACTTTCAACTTCGTTGAAAATTGGTAAAATTACTGAAATTTTCATATCACTTAATATACTACATTAAAATAAGAAATTATTACAGGTTTAGTATTGCTAGGATTTCAAGTTAAACCAAGTGTTATTCAAACTTTCCGAAGCGGAGACCACGCGGCAGAGTTGCGGGGAATAGGAGGATTAAAGTGGCAGTCTCAAGAATTTAATCGAGTGGTGATAGAACGTCTTGGTCGGTTACCCAAAGAATGCAGAAAGACTCTCACCCGTGACCGCAGAAAAGAGAACTTGGGTTGGCAAGAGATTTAAGAAAAGTTGGAAACCGATGTATTCTTTGCTTATGCCTATTCCTCATACGAACGTAGTAGCAACGAGAATGGTAACGGGCTTATTCAACTACTTATCCAAAGCGGACTGACTTTGAGCTTGTTCCTGATGATGACTTAGAGGTGCTTGAAAGGCAACTTAATTTAAGACCACGTAAACGACATGGCGAACTGACGCCAGAAGAGGTATTCTTTAAGGTAGCAGGTGTTGTGTTATATTCTTGAATGTACCTACTGACGTAACAGTAACGAAAATACTACTGTTTTAGTTACATATACATACAATATGTATACTCTACATACACTCATACATAAATTAATTCCAAATTGGATTTATCAACGTCTCATCAGCGATTGGGACAAAGAGGGTTTTAAAAAGTATTTAAAAAATACCAGCTGGATAGCTGCTGCCAGAATTATCTCTCTAATTATTTCTTTCTTTACAATTGCTATCATTGCCCGCTATCTCGGACCTGAAAATTATGGCAAATTGAGTTACGCCCAAAATTTCGTCGCTTTATTTTCAGCTTTTGCCGCTCTTGGCTTAGACCAAATTATCTATCGTGATCTTATTGCTGAGAAAGACAAAGAAGCTGAATTATTAGGTACAGCTTTCGTGTTACGTGCTTTTTTCGGAGGAATAACGCTTATTGCCACTATACTTACAGCCATTTTCCTGAATGATGACGTAATCCTTACCTGGATGATAGGAATTATTGCACTATCTTTTATCTTCCAACCTTTTGGAGTAATCGGTCATCTTTTTAATGCCCACATCCTTTCTAAGTACAATTCCTACATTACTATCGCAGTTGCCTTTTTATTGCCTGGACTTAAAATGGCAGTGGTTTATTTTGACGAAGGTATACTTTATTTTTCTGTTATTATTGCCTTGGAGTCATTGGTCTATGCCATCGCATATGTCTTTCTATATAGAAAAGTAATGTACAGCTCACCGCTACATTGGTCTATTTCGCTCCGGCGCGCACAAGTGTTACTATTATATAGTTGGCCATTACTCATGGCTAGCTTTTCCGGCTATATTTATGGACGTATCGACCAAGTGATGATTCAACAATTTATTGATTCAACAGCAGTTGGATTTTATGATGTGGCGGTACGTTTAACTGAACTCCTTGGTTTCTTTCCCGGAGTTATCATCGCTTCACTCTTTCCAGCACTCATTAATGCTAAAAAGGAATCTTTAGAAAAATACCGCCAGCGCTTCCAGTCTCTTATATTACTATGTGTGGGCATCTCTTTTATCTCAGCTTTATTCCTCTTCTTACTCGCGCCTTATATTATTACTCTACTTTTTGGACCTGAATTTTATGTAGCAATATCTGTCACTAGACTCTATGTCTGGTCAACAATTGGTACTGTACTTATTATTTTGATGCAACAATATTTTATTACTGAAAATCAATCAGCCCACTTTTTATTTTTTTCTATTCTTGGTGCTTCTATTAATATTGCTTTGAACAGTGTCCTCATACCAATCTACGGTATCTATGGGGCAACTTTAGCAACACTAATTACATTAACTTGTATTATACTGGTGTTCTTGATAACTAAAAATGCTATAGTAACTCACAATTAATACAAAAATTATATGAAAAAGATTTTAGTAACTGGCGGAGCAGGATTCATCGGTTCCCACCTCTGCGAAAAGCTTATTCAACAAAATCACAGGGTGATATCACTTGATAATTACTCGACTGGATCAAAAGAAAATCATATAAAAGGAGTCGAATATATTGCAGGCGACACCATTGATATTTCAAGACTGGTTACATCCCCAGTCAACTTGGTCTTTCACCTTGGTGAGTACGCTCGAGTGGAACAGAGTTTTGCTGATATTGATAAAGTATTACATTCAAACACTCAAGGTACTCAGGCAGTACTTGAGTACATACGAAAGTGTGACGCAAAGCTTGTTTATGCTGGATCTAGCACTAAATTCGCCGATGGTGGGATTGGCCGAGACCAAAGTCCGTATGCTTGGACAAAAGCAACAAATACCGAGCTTGTAAAAAACTATAGCGAGTGGTTTGGTATTAAATATGCCATCACCTACTTCTATAATGTCTACGGCCCCCACGAACGAGGCGACAGTGCTACTGGTACTTTGATTGGTATCTATCGTGACCTTTATAAAAAAAATCTCCCTTTACCTGTCCGTTTGCCTGGCACACAAAGACGGAGTTTTACCAATGTTGAAGACATTATTGCAGCACTCTTACTGGTAGGATATCAGGGTGAGGGAGACGAATACGGAATTGGTCATCCGGACTCATATTCCGTATTAGAAGTGGCACAAATGTTTGGTGGAAGTATTACAGAGCTTCCAGAACGACCAGGAAACCGTATGACCTCCATCTCCGATACCAATCGGACTAGACTTGAATTGGGGTGGCAACCAAAATACAATTTACCAGATTATATTAAATCAATCACCACAGATGTTTAAAATCATAGATAAATCACGTCGATTTTGGAATGGTTTAAAAAGAAGAATCTACCACCAATTAAAACTACACCCATCAAGTGTACCCTACTTAAGTGGAGATACTTTTAGGGGGCTCGCTCAACATATTTTTGATATGGATAGTCTTATCTTGCCTGAAAATGTAAAAGAAAATGATATTTTGTTTGTTCAATCACCAAAACTAAAGGAATTTTTTACTACTATAAATCCAAAAATAAAAGCCAGATATGTTCTCATCTCACATAATGGTGATGAAAACATTACGGAAGAACACATTCCATTTATTACAGATACGATCAAGCACTGGTTTGCTCAGAATTGCTTAATTTCTCACCCCAAAGTGACCCCCCTACCAATTGGAATAGAAAATAAGTGGTATTTTCTGCATGGGATACCAAGATATTTTGATAAGCTAAAAAGAATAGAGACACCAAAAAAACTAAATATTTTGTATAAGTTTAGTGTTGCCACCAACCCACAAGAGAGAGGAGTTGCTCTAAAAAATCTGGAACAATGTGACTTGGCTGAAACTTACACTGATTGGCGAGAATCCCTCTCCTATCTTAGCACTCTAAAGCAATATTCTTTTGTAGCATCGCCTGCTGGAAATGGTGAAGATTGCATTAGAACCTGGGAAGCAATGTATTTGAAGACTATCCCAATTCTAAAAAGAACAACGATGTCACAATACTTTGATGATTTAAATTTACCAATTATACTAGTTAACGATTGGACAGAACTAAAAAATTTCGACAGGGCAAAATTAAGGTTTCTCTATAATACAATGAAAAATAAATTAGAAAGTCCTTATTTATGGATAGATTATTGGCAGAAATTAATCCAAAGCAAAGCTCATGATAAATAAACTTCATATTTACAGTTTAATAGAAAACATCACCCCTCCGATTCTGTTTAGACTATTTAAAAGCAGTATTTTCTATACTTGGATAGTAAAAGTTGTTAAGAAACTTTCAAAACCCACTGTGGCAAAGGAAATTTTGATAACTTCCGGTGATCTTAAGGGTTTGAAGCTTAAATTAAGCGGAGTTGGGGCTTGGCAAAAAGAAATGATTGATGGTATATATGATCATGAACTTTTTTCTTATGTTAGAAACTTACCTTTACAGGACAAAGTTATTTATGACATTGGGGCACATATCTGTTATCACTCACTTGCATTTGCTACTTACACCGGAAACAAGGGGCATATATACGCCTTTGAACCTAACCAAGCTAACATTGAACGGGCAGAGGAAATATTAGACCTAAATCACAGTATAAAAAATAGTATTACAATACTTAATTCTGCCTTGTCTGATAAATCAGGTGTCACTAAATTTCTTAGTACTAATGATATTGAGAACGGTACTAGTACAGGTGGTTTTATAGATGACGCATCCACCATTTGGCCAAAAGAAGTGTTTATTGAAAAAACCGGCTTTAAAGTGTCAGAAGTTTCTATAGAGACAATAGATGATTTAGTTAAAAATAAAAAAATCTTACCACCCGATCTTCTTAAGATTGATGTAGAAGGTGCTGAACAATTAGTACTGGTTGGTGCGAAACAAACTATAACTGCCCATCATCCTATTATTATAGTTGAGTTCCATTCCACATATTCAGCTTATGCTTGTATGGAAATATTAAATAACTTTAGGTATAAGACACGTATTTTAAAGAAAGAAACTGACGGAAGAGTCATGGTAGTTGCCGAACCAATAACGAAAACTTAAAATGTCACCTAAACTTTCAATCATAATCCCTTGCTACAACTGCGAAAAAACACTTCGGGAAGCTGTGGATTCATGTTATGTTCAGGGATTTTCTGAAAATGAATTTGAAATTGTGATGGTAGACGATGGTTCTACGGATGAAACTAGAGAATTAATGAAACGACTTGCCGAAGAACATGCAAATTTACACCTATTTTTTCACGAAAAAAATAAAGGGGGTGGAGCCGCTCGTAATACAGCTGTGGCAAATTCAAAAAGTGAGGTGATTTTCTGTCTTGATAGCGATGACCTACTCCCTCCTGACACCTTGAACCGGATGCTTGATTATCTTGATGAAAAACAATGTGACGGGATATGTTTTGAAAAATCTATAAAGTTTAGGAACACTAACATCAATAATATTGAAAATATTGATACTTTCCCCTACGATGATAACCCAATACCTTTTTTGAGTTTACTGGAGTGGAAACTGTCTCCAGTGGTCGTGGTCTTTATGTATACGAAAAAATCTTTTAACCACACTGGTGGTTATCCAACTAACCATGGATTTGATACTCAAGGGTTTGGTTGGAGGTTTCTCTCTTCTGGTTTGAAAGCTTATGTTTGTCCCGGAACTTCATATTTACATCGAGTAAATTTTCACCAATCATATTACTTACGTGAGTATAATGCCGGGAAAGTAAATTTAAATATGCGTTGTATACTATATGAACATTTACCATTATTTTCAGAGAGGGCACAAAATTTTATTACTACCTTCAATCCATCCGATTTTACAAAAGATTTAATAACCGAACTAAAGAAAATCCACCCCCTTTTTGATAAGAACTTAGAGCAAAAAATTGGTACCCTGAACTATCTTGAGAAAATAAATACTTTACCTACCCCATCAATTCACAGAAACAGTCTTTTAGGTTTATGGTTCAGGATAAAATTAAAAATAAGAATAATTATAGAAAATATGCCAGCTTTAAAGCTATTATTAGGAAAAATTAAACGCCGACTAATTTCATTAAACATTTCGCTGTATTTGCCAAAACCAAGAAAGAAAGACTTTTCAGATAACTATCATTATGCAAAATCATTATATGAAAAAAATTCTGAATCCTATAAATATGATAAATATTTGATGTCTGATTGGAAGCAGAACACTAATACTATTGAAAAGTTTTTTCTCAATGATTTTTCTCTGTCCTTTTTACGTCACCACCTTATTAAAAGTACAATGTTTGCCCATCTGCCAAAAGAGGCTACCAGCCTACAAAAGAAATTGTTAGAATCATTCTTTCCAAAGAATAAACTAGGTGAATATCTTAAAGAAAATTCTGAAGGTAATCCAATACTAAACGATTTAGAATATAAAACCTCTGGCAACATCATTCATCACCTTTATCATTTAGCTAAACTTGGCGAAGAGTTAGGTTTAGACATAAACAATATTAATTCTTATACAGAGCTTGGTGGAGGTTATGGAAATATGGCAAAAATTGCTAAGCGTATCAATCCCGATGCTACCTACACAATAATAGATATCCCGATTTTTATCTTTATTCAATATGTTTATTTGAGTACTTTGCTAGGAAAAGACTCTGTAGTAATCTTTGACGGCACAAAGGGAATTATTCCTCACAAAGTAAATCTCATACCACTTGATGAAGAATTGATAAAAAAATTCATTGATCTAAAACAAACAAGTGATATATTTATCAGTACATGGGCATTGTCTGAATCTAATCAAGTAACTCAGTCTCTAGTACGAGACAATAATTACTTCAATGCGAAATATTTATTATTAGCCTATCAACAAGCAAATAGCTCATTCCAATTCTCACAAGATGTTGTTAAGGTTAGTGAAATATACAACATCAAGTACAATTCTGTTACTGAATATATGCCTGATAATTATTATCTCTTTGCCGAAAGAAAATAATAATTTTTATGTGTGGCATCTTCGGTTATATAGGTAAAATTGAAACTGAGCGAGGCTTAGCTTGTTTACGGACCCTCGCTCACCGCGGACCAGACGGTGAAGGACACTTCTTCGACGAAGGTATTTTTCTTGGTCATCGTCGCCTTGCCATCCTTGACCTTTCCCCTGCCGGAACACAGCCGATGACTTATGCCAATGGTCACTACCAAATTATTTTTAATGGTGAAATCTATAACTTCCTGGAAATACGTTCTGAGCTAGAAAAGTTAGGACACTATTTTAAAAGTGAAAGTGATACAGAAGTTATACTGGCAGCTTTTACGCAGTGGGGTGAGGCGTGTCTACATAAATTTAACGGGATGTGGGCACTGGCTATCTGGGACATCAAAGAAAAATCCCTCTTCCTTAGTCGTGACCGCTTCGGTAAAAAGCCTCTTTTTTACGCCACTCTTGGCAGTGATTTTGCCTTCGCTTCGGAAATGAAAGCTATTGCTCCCCTACTACCAAAAATTGAACCTAACCAGAGAATAATTGATGACATCGCTCATATTTTTTATTATGAAAGTACCGACGAGTGCCTGATTAAAGGAATCAAACGTTTCCCTGCTGGACACCATGGTTGGTACAAAGCCGGTAAACTAACACTCACTCGCTACTGGCACACTCTTGATAATTTGATTGAAATACCAAAAACCTATGAGGAACAAGTGGAAAAATTTCGTGAACTATTTCTTGATGCCTGCAAAATCCGCATGCGTTCCGATGTTCCAATCGGTACAGCTCTTAGTGGTGGACTTGATTCTAGCGCTGTCTTTGGTGCTATCGCCCACCTCAGCCGAGGTGGCGCTGGTGCTCGTGCCAATACTGATTGGCAACATGCCTTTTCAGCCTCTTTTCCTGGCACACCACTTGATGAACTCTACTGGGCTGAAAAAGTAGCAACTCATTGTGGCGCCACTATCACCCCTGTAACTATTAAACCAGAGGACTACCTTGAGACATTTTACGATGACGTTTACCGATTTGAAGATTTGTATATTACTCCACACATTCCTTTTGTTGCTACCTATGGTGCTATGAAAAAAGGTGGTGTTACCGTAACTCTTGATGGCCACGGAGCCGATGAGCTTTTTGGCGGCTATAGCTTTGATTACCTACACATACTGCACGACGAGATGTTTAATCTAAAGAATAGTCGTCAAGTAATAAATACCTATTACAACAGTCAATTGGTTGACGGAAACCAGTTTGGAAAGTTACCACTGAAGAGTATTTTTTGGCTTAAGCAATTTGGTAGAAACGCAGCTAAACATCTCTTGGGTTACAATAATACCCACCCTGATGCGTCTCATCCGCGTTTTCAAGCGATGGATTATTTTACACAAAAGCTCTATATTTCTTTTCATCAAACTGTTCTCCCTACTCTTCTTCGTAACTACGACCGCTACAGCATGGCCAGAGGGGTAGAAATACGCATGCCTTTTATGGATCACCGGATTGTCAGTTTGGCCTTTTCCCTACCTTGGCAGAGTAAGATTAGAAATGGCTATACTAAGTCAATCATCCGTGACGCAGTAGCAGATCTCATACCAGAGGAAGTTGCGTATCGCAAAACCAAGATTGGTTTTAATGCCCCAATGGTTGACTGGTTTAAGGGTCCCATGCGTCCATTTTTTACTCAAGCTATGAGCAATGAGACCTTTTCTACTTGTAACCTAATTAACCCAACTGAGGTTAAAAAGGAGGTGGAGACTGTCATAAATAACCCTACCGCCACCTTCTTTGATGCTGAAAGGGCTTGGAAGAAAATCTCTCCCTACTTCTGGGAAAGAGGGTTTCTAAATAAAATTAAACATCACAATGAAAGAACTTGATACCCCTCTTCTTATCTTAATCTTTAATCGACCAGATAAGATTAAGCTCCTTATAGAACGCTTGCGACTTTTTAAACCAAAATATTTATATATCTCTGGCGACGGACCACGACAAGAGAAAGTGTCTGAAAACAAACTGTGTCTTGAGGCACAAGAAGTTACCACCACCATCGATTGGCCATGTGAGATTCATACTAATTTTTCAAAAGAAAATTTAGGTTGTAAGCGCAGTGTTTCAAAAGGTATCAACTGGTTTTTTCAAAACGTTGAAGCAGGAATTATATTAGAAGATGACTGCTTACCTGACGAGTCATTTTTTTCTTTCTGCACCACCTTGCTAGAAATCTACAAAAATGATGAGCGAGTAATGCACATCAACGGCACTTCATTTGCTCCATCTATCGGTTCCCCAAAAGAAACCTATTACTTCTCGCGAATTCCACACAGTTGGGGTTGGGCAACTTGGCGACGAGCTTGGAAAAAATTTGACCCAGATATGGAAAGACTGGATGAACTAGAAGACATACTCATTAAAGAAAAAACCTTTTTAAATAAAAAATACTCTCGTTTTTGGATTAAGCACTTGCGTCATATTAAAAAATATAAAGTGGATTCTTGGGCAAATTCGTGGGTTTATACAATTCTCTACCATCAAGGTGTCTGCATCACCCCTTTTACCAATCTGATTGAAAATATTGGTTTTGACACTAACGCCACCAACACATTATCTAGACCAAAGTTTGCTACCAATTCCAAAATAATGCAAAATAAAATTTTCCCCGTTGACACCATTGAAGTTAACAAAAATCTAGACGCAATTGTGACAGACTTAGTTTTTAGACATAATTTTATCGAAAGAATTTCTTTCCGAATCAGAAAGTGGTATCATGCAGCATTATCTACCATACAAATAAAATGACTTCCCTTCTAAAGACCATAGAACGAATTAGAATTAGGCTTCACAAGCGGTACATTAATTTTGTTACCTCTTATCCCGGCTTTCCCTGTCAGGTAATTGATAAATCATCTTTTCTGTATATGTATGATGAGATATTCACTCGACAGATATACAAATTTAAAACCAGCCGAGAAAATCCGTTCATTATTGACTGCGGGGCAAATATTGGTCTTTCTACAATTTATCTAAAAAAACTTTATCCTTCGGCGAAGATATTAGCTTTCGAACCTGATCCAGAGATTTTTTCAGTTCTCAACAAAAACTTAGATTCCTCTAAAACAAAGTCAGGGGTAACCTGTATCCAAGCCTGCCTAGCCAAAGAACCTGGGGAAGTTATTTTTTACAGCGATCATGCCGACGGCGGATCAATGGCAAATCCTAACAAAAATACCAAAGCGATAAAGGTATCAGCAGTTAACCTAAATGCTTACCTAACTGAACATGTCGATTTTCTTAAAATTGACATCGAAGGAGCTGAATATGAAGTTGTAATGTCGATTTCTGATAAATTAAAAAATGTCTCAAATGTGTTTATCGAGTATCATTCTTTTGCACAGAAAGAACAAAAACTTGATGAAATATTAAATATTCTCAACAATGCCGGTTTTAGATATTATCTAGAACCCGGCGGAGCTAGTTCAAAAAATCCCTTCATAAATCAATTTGTTTATGAAGGAATGGACATGCAAGTAAATATTTTTGGTTATCGGAAAAATTAAAAAGTCCTATCACATTATTTATGAAAGAAACATTTACTTACCTACGAAAATTAATACCTGGCAGTCTTGGACTGTACGAATTTTTTCGCGGTTTGTTTGAACTACCGAAATTTATTTCTCACTACAATCGCTTTGTAGCTTCGTCAAACTCTACTAAAGCCCGTTTTCCGCTGCGGGGTAAGAATATCTTTCCATGCTTACTCGATAATACAAAAACTACTCCCTTTGACCCACACTACACTTACCACCCGGCTTGGGCGGCTCGAGTAATCGCTCGTACCAAGCCAGCCAAGCACATAGACATTGCTTCCACCATCCGTTTTCCTACCATTGTTTCGGCTTTTATTCCGGTAGAATTTTATGACTACCGTCCGGCTGAGTTACATCTAAGTAACCTTGAAAGTAAACATGGTGATTTACTGGCCCTTCCTTTTGCCGACAACAGCGTTGAGTCACTATCTTGCATGCATACCATTGAACACATCGGACTTGGTCGCTATGGAGACCCGATTGATTATGATGCTGATATTAAAGCTATTAAAGAACTTATTCGGGTTCTGGCACCAGGTGGTACCCTTATTTTTGTTACCCCTGTCGGCAAGCCAAAAATTGAATTCAATGCACACAGAATATACAGCTACGAACAAATCATGGACTACTTCTCTGATTTAAAATTGACTGAATTCTCACTTGTTCCTGATGATTGGAAAGAAAAAGGAATAATTGAAAACGCTGACCCTGTAGTAGTAGCCCACCAAAACTATGCTTGTAGTTGTTACGTCTTCACAAAATAAATATGCTCAATCCTCATGTCTCCTTTGTTGTTCCCGCCTATAATGCCAGCGCAACTATACGCGAATCTGTTGAGTCAATCTTTACCGGTAATTTTGAATGTGGTGATGAGGTAATAATAATTGATGACTGTTCGACCGACACCACAGCCGAAGTGATTGCTTCACTTAAGAAAAAGTTTACTTCTATTATCGTCTTAGAAAATGCTACCAATAAAGGCTGTCCCGCGACTAGAAATGTAGGTATAAACATCGCTAACAACGAGCTTATTTTTAACTTGGATGCTGATAATGTTCTTGCTCCCAGCAGTATAGCTAAACTCAAAAAAACTCTACTGGAGCAGCGAGCGGATATGGTTGCTTTTTCCGAGTATCGTTACTTTATAGATACTACCGCACGAGTAACTCATTATTGGCAATGCTTAACTGGCTGGTGTACGGTCAATCAATTATTTGCAGGCCATATCAATCCTGGACCGGGAGGAAATTTTCTCTACACCAAAGAAAGTTGGGAGAGAATCGGCGGTTACTCTGAATATGGCAAAGGCTTGCATGAAGCTTGGGGTTTTACTCTCAAGCAGCTCATGAGTGGAAATAAACTTTATGTAGCTCCAGATACTTTTTACTACCACCGACACGGTCATGAGTCTCTTTTTGTGTCAGAATCACGCAATAAGCCTGGTGAACTGGAATTACTACAAAAAATACTAGCTCCTTATCGTGATCAATTTTCCGCTACCGAATGGACATACATACAAGAAAATCCCGACTGGTATCATCAGCTTGATAAGCGACCAATCAAACTTAGTGGTTTTGAAATTGGTAAAAATGGGAAGCTTAAGCTAACTGCATACGGCTTATTTCGTAAAATAATTAATAAACTATCTCTCGCATGATAATAGTAAATCTTAAAGGCGGTACAGGTAACCAACTCTTCCAATATGCCCTTGGTCGGCATTTAGCGTTAAAGAATAATGACACCTTAAAACTTGATG
>Ga0210006_1001402_pt1 | contig 16668 bp, 12 predicted proteins | sample CryGey02umfilter_2_FD_185452 | JGI IMG/M metagenome (GOLD analysis project Ga0210006, IMG submission 185452) | Groundwater microbial communities from aquifer in Utah, USA - Crystal Geyser 4/10/14 0.2 um filter (SPAdes) (version 3) | ecosystem: Environmental > Aquatic > Deep subsurface >... | reverse complement strand
ATGTGAGCCCAGACAGAATCGAATACTGTAATTTCTAAATTTAAAAATTACAGTATAAACTGTCAAATATTAAAGTGCGCTCGGAGCGATTCGAACGCTCAATCTATTCCTTAGAAGGGAATTGCTTAATCCAGTTAAGCTACGAGCGCAATAGATACTTTAATTATTCCGTTTACACTGTAAAACTTTAGTAGTTTTACAGTGTTGAACTATGGGCTCTAATCCTTGAGCCTGGACGCAGATTTGAACTGCGGACCTGCTGTTTATCCATGTAAATCAATCTGAGCCTGCTGTCGGATTTGAACCGACGACCTGCTGTTTACAAAACAGCTGCTCTACCGCTGAGCTAAGCAGGCTCTACAGATTGATTTACAGGACAAGCAAACACAGCTGCTCTTTACACTGTAAAGAATAACATACTTTACAGTGTACCGCTGAGCTAAGCAGGCTCTACAGATTGATTTACAGGACAAGCAAACACAGCTGCTCTTTACACTGATACTTTACAGTGTACCGCTGAGCTAAGCAGGCATTGTGTGTCGGGGACAGGAGTCGAACCTGCACTCTCTTGCGAGAACTAGCCCCTCAAGCTAGTGCGTCTGCCATTTCGCCACCCCGACTATTTCTAATTTAAAATTGTTAGGTATATTTTATCACAGAAGAGCTGAATATATAAAAAAGAAAAATTTTACGACTATATAGACATAATATAGTGAGTTTACTTAAAAATAGTCCTGCTTGTTATTCATTGATTATTGAAAATTTTTCTCCTCCTAACCCTTAAATCATAATTCTTAACTAAAATTGTTATTTCTTAATAACAAATAACTAATATCTAATAACTTACTTTCTTCTTATCGTATAAACATACGGATAATATATAAATACAGCAGGTGGGTCGTCAAGAATGGTTTTTTGAAAGGGAAAATAAAACTGATTGCGTTGACTTGTTTTGAGAAACCTTCTTGCATCTTCCAGTTGTTTGTCAACTTTTAAGTTCTGATAACCGGTAATATTGCCTTTTCCTTGTTGACTTGAGTGCCAAAAAAAATATTGATCAGGATCTAGTTGGAGTTTCAAATAAGCTAACATCAAATCAAATTCCGGTTCAGCGCTATATGATACCAAATCAAACTTAGTTTGCAGTCCGGCTTCATTTAAACTTTTATTTATTGTTTCTGCAACATCAGAATATTCAAAAAATGACACAAACCTTAATTTCACCTCGGCCGTAGCACTATTATCTTTTTGAGTAATTTTCTCCAATAATTCACGGTTAAATACTTGTTTTTTTAAATCACTATTAAATGCCCAACTATTTGGAGGAATCGGACTGTCCGCTATCAATCCATAATTGGATAAAAGATTTTTATTAAAAGCAACAGAGATTGCTTGACGTATGTCTTTATTTTTTAGAAAGGGTTCTTTAGTATTAAAAAATAAAGTTAATAATAAGCTATAATCAATTCCTCGGTCAATCTGGGTATTTCTCCAACTCTTAAAAATCTCTATAATATTTTTTTTAGTAGTAGTGAATTCACGGATTTCTCCAATTTTATATGCATTCAACAACTGAGTTTCATTATCATAAAATTTATAAATTAAAATTGGCATATTGTTTTTGTTTGGAATCAACTCAAGTTCTTTTAAATATCCGCCGCGCATTTTTGTTTTTTCGGTACGATAAAGTCCAGCCACTCCGATTGCAGGCCACTTAACAATCGGTTTAATTAAATAAGTCGGAAAAATGGGCAATGCCTCCCTAATTTCAAACTGAATCAAATATGGACTAACAATCTTAGTTACAACATCTCGAAAAGTATAGTTAAGATCCTCAGCTGTAAAAGCTTTTCCATCACTCCAAAATATATCTTTTTTCAAATGAAAACGAAATGTTTTATTATCAGCACTTCCTTCCCAATTTGCTGCTAACGCAGGGATTAAATTACCATTGACATCTACAAAAACCAATCCACTGGATATTTTTGAAGCAATTTCATCAGGTAGGTTATGATAATCAAACTGACCAACATAACCAATTGTATGGCGTTGACTGCTGATAACCTTATCAATAGTGGGAGACACCGAGACAAGGGCAACAATTAAAATAATTGATATTGTAAAACTTAAAAAAATTAAACGAGCATGCTTTTGTAAAAAAGAAGTTGTTAACCAATAATAAAAACGAATTTTTTTACGCATGAGTCTTTCATTTAATAAAGAAATTAAGTGCAGATATTATAAAAAAAATCACAATCATAATCACGGTCAAACGTAATGTTAGTTTTTCCACGCCCCTTCGAGTTTGGAACATCTCTCCTCCACCTCCCCATGCACTTCCAAGACCCGCTCCCTTGCCTTGAACTAAAATCAAAACAATGATTAAAATTGCAGAAACCATGTTTGCAAATAAAAGTATATTTTTCATTTTCAAATAACTTTGTTTAAAATATTAATAATTGTGGTAATTGACAATGCTGATAATATCAAATTTCCAAGATAACTCAAGTCAGTTGCCGGAATATTCAATCCAAAGATACCAAAACCTGGAAAATGCCAAGATTTAATTATAATCCATCCAAAACCTGAGCTCACTAAATGTAATAAAAATATATAAAATATAAACGATACTAAACCAAAGCTTATCAAGTTAAACGGTAATAATATTATTTTAGATAAAGGAATTAATAAATATACGGTTACTGTGATAAATAACGCAGCCAAGACAAATTCTTCAATTGTTTTTGGCAAAATAAATCCCTTATTCCACATTGCAGTGACAAATATCGCTGCTGCTGCAATTATTGGCGCTTTAAATATCTTTTTCATATGTCGTTACTTAATTATAACATCATTTTGTTTCTAAGTAGAAGATGGTATTTTTTCGCAAATCTGTGGGCCTCGTCTCTAAGTTGTCTTATTAAATTAAAACCTGGTCGATTGTTTTTAAAAAACAAGGTTGGATAACTAAATAGTCCTGATTGACTAACTGTTTTTTTGCCAATAATTATTCTATCTGGTCGTTTTGCAATACCAATCAGTGGAATTTTCAGTTTTAATTCATCTAAAATAAGTTTAATCGTATCGATTTGCGGTCTACCACCATCGATTATAAATAAATCAGGTTTTGGCCAATTTTGTCTCAAACGTCGTCTCATCACCTCGTGCAATCTTTCCACATCAGATTGAAGTTTTTGATTATTAATTTTAAAGCGACGGTATTGTTTTTTATCAACATAGCCGTCTGTCATTACAACTTGTGACGCTGTGGTAGAATTTTGCATCCAAGTACTGATGTCATAACATTCAATTCTATTTAATATATTTATTTCAGTGTAGTATGTAATAAGTATTTTTTGTAAATCATAAAGCGCCTCGTTAACCTTAAGCGATTGATTAATCTTACCTTCTATAATATCGTTCTGGAAATGCAATGTTGTTAAACGTTCAAGCATTATTAATCGATCACGGTAAATGATGGCTTTTTCATATGCTTTTTTATTGTTATGAATTATTAATTCTTTTTGCCATTGCTTTTTGACCTCATTAGTTTCTCCTTTAAGCAACTTAATTAGAAGCCGAATATTTTTTTGGTAGTGTTTGATAAGTAATTTATTATCTGAAGTTTTTTCTATGATATTCGGACAGGGATTGCACAAACCAACCTTTGAGTAGAAACAGGATTTATTACTGATTTTTTTGTCAGTACAAAAGGGAATAATTTTTCTAATTTGGCGTAGAATTATCTCCGTATTTTTTCTTGATGAAAATGGTCCAAAATAGATGGATTGTTTATTGTTTTCTTTACGCACAACAAATACTTTTGGATATCTGTCTTTAATAGTTATCTTTATATATAAAGGAGTTTTATCGTCTTTTAGTATTAAATTATATTTAGGTTGATATTTGTTAATTAGTTGACTTTCAAGAAGCAGAGCGCTAAATTCACTATCAGTTATTAAATATTCGACATGGTCACTTTTTTGAATAATAAGCGCTTCTTTTTGATTAAGCTCAGCATTTTTTATATGCGACTTAACCCGAACTTTGATATTTATCGACTTTCCAACATATAAAACCCTGTCTTTATTTTTAAATAAATATATACCAATGGTTGAGGGTAGATTATCTATATCTAGCATAATGTATATTATAGCAAGCCTTAATAACCTGGCAGGTTTGAAGATATGTTATTTGATAAGAACCTGCCAGGTTTTACAAATTATGGCCAGAACCCGCCAGGCTATAGTCCCTGAAAGGGATTATTCAAGTTATGGAAGATCATTTTTTCTTAAACAGTCTTTTTATAAAGAAGAAAATTATACTCCCTCCGATCACAATCATCCCAACCTTAAATCCCATATCCTGTGCATAAGTAATTATCTTCACTTTTTCATCCAAATAATTATGATTATTCATTGACACTTTAATAAATCCTTCATTATTTTGATGTTTAGGATCAACCTGGTAGTTCAATACAAACGTTTTTTTTTCCATCGGCACCATAGCTACGATCACGGTTGGATTCAGCGACACATTGAGGTTGGTAGCTCTGATATCCGGTCTTATATTGTAAACATACACGTTTTTGTTATTTGTAATTGTAATCGTAGTTTGATAAGTTTTTTTATCATTTATCTGACTTTCTATCTTTCCCATATCAACCTCAATCTCTCCAATTTCCCTAAAAGGTAAGCTTACCGGATTAATCACAATGTCTTGACTTTTATTAATCTTATACATTCCTGCTGGATATGGATATTCCGCAGACTTTCCATGAATTGCCAAAACAATATGATTAAGATCAAATGAGTTGTAATAATCAATTCCCGATGTGTTTTCCCAAGTGGGATCAATAGATATCCATTGCTGACTTGCCTCTTGATAATATTCAGGCCATGAATGGAGAATGTCTGATGTCAAAGAAATTGGTCGAAGTTGATTGTCTCTGGTAAATCCATAACCCTGAATTTCGCGAGAATAAATTCCTTTTTCACGGGCAAGCGCTACAAACAAATCAGAAAACTCTGTACAGACTGCATCAGATGGATTTAATAGCACTTTTTCAGCACCTTTGCGTTCTTCATTTTTTCCCACCCGATCGTAGTTATATTTGAGCGAAGACGTAACGTATTTATATATATCAGATACTTGACTAAGTAGAGGAATTTTATCAATTTGATTAATTTGCCACAGAGGCTGGGGTGATAATAAAAATGATTTTTGTTTTTGTATTAAAATATTATTTAAAGTTCGAAATTCATCTCTGCGTTTTGTAGTCAAACTAATCCCTGCGTCTAAAACAACGTCAACTTTGGATTTGGGAAAAAGATTATATCTGGCCATATAATTTCCATCATCGTCAAGAAAAACCTGTGAAGGCAGAGGATTTAATTGATTGACAAATATCTTTTGATAATCTGTGTCAGGTGGTAAGGCAACGTCTGTATAAACTGGAACGAGTTTTGGATTATATAAGTGATAAGTGAATTTTGATTGGTAATATTGCTCATCTCCAAAGACTGCATAGATTGTCTTAACTTGGGGATTCTCCCAGATAATTTTATTACCCTGGATTAAGGATGGCCTTGGTTTGGCAATGGAAATTTTACGGTCCGAATTATCAGGTAAATAAACGATTGCCCGATAACCACTGACTGATGTCTGATTTTCCAGCGTAGGGATAATTAGTTCCCAGATGTTTCCTGATACGTCAAAAATTTTCTCTTGTAAAAAAGCCAAGTGAAAACTATTAGTTGTATCTCGACCAATGGCCGGATCATTAAACTCAAGATTAAGAAGAATTTTCTCACCATCATTTACGACATTCGGATTTACCACTCCTTTATCATCAGCTGCGGTGATTTGACTAATCAAGTAATTTTTTGGGAATGCAATACTGAATTTTTTAACATAAACATCTGAATTCAAGTTAGTAATATTAATTGTAAAGATTACTTTAGCTGTTGTTATATTGTCAGTTTTTCCTAAAAAATACTCAACCTGATAATCACTTTTAAAATCCGCCGCCAATATCTTTGTGGATGATAATAAAAATAAAAGAAAAACTAGTAATAATACTTGAATTCTACGTACCATAAATTCATTATAGCCTATAAATCAATGTCATTGCGCGGAACGACGTGGTTATAATTCCGAGCGCAGTCGAGGAACAATCCCGTTACCAAAACCGTCGACCTGCGAGGTCGACGCCGGCTTAAAGATTTCGGTTTCTCATGTTCCCCCTTATTCTTCCCCCATAACCCCTTATAGTAACCGCAAAACAAAATGTCATCCCCGCGTAGGCGGGTTACAATCCCCTTTAGGGGAGATCCAGTCCAAAATCACCTTATTTATTATTTATAATGTGCATTATGTCTGGATTCCCTCTTTCGAGGGAATGACAAAAGCGGACATTTCGTTTTGCATTAGCTATAACTATTCCGCGTATTCGTTGATTAGGATTGTATTGTTTTATTCGTATCATACTTTGTTTTAAAGATACTCCGCCGTATATGACTTCTTATTCTTCCTTAATCCCTCCAACTCTCCCTGGTAAACCACATTTCCTCCCTCATCCCCAGGGCCCGGTCCTAAATCAATTACATACTGGCTATTTTTGATGACATCAACATTATGCTCAATTAAAATTACGGTATTTCCTTTTTCTACCAATTGGTAAAGCGTATGTAATAGCTTTTCAATATCATAAAAATGTAATCCTGTTGTTGGTTCATCAAGAATATAAACGGTTTTTCCAGAATCCCTTCGTGAAAGTTCGTTTGCCAGTTTTATTCTTTGCGCTTCTCCTCCGGAAAACGTTGGCGCTGCTTGGCCAAGTTCAATATACCCAAGTCCAACGTTTTGTAAGAAAACAAGTTTTTGATAGATAAAAAAATGATTTTGGAAAAATATCGTTGCTTCGTCAACTGTCATTTTTAATACATCATAAATATTTTTATCACGATAGGTAATTTCCAAAGTTTCCTGATTATATCTTTGTCCGTTACAAACATCACATTTTACATAAACATCAGGTAAAAACTGCATTTGAATTCGAATTAAACCTGCGCCTTGGCATTTTTCACATCGACCACCCTTAACATTAAAAGAAAACCTTCCTTTTTTAAATCCTTTTGCTTTTGCTTCAATTGTTTCAGAATACAAAGCACGTATTTCATCAAAAAATCCAATATACGTAGCTGGGTTTGATCTGGGAGTTCGGCCAATTGGTCTTTGGTCCACAAGATAAACGCGATCGACATATTGATATCCTAAAAACTGGGAAAATTCTCCCATTGTTTCCTGATAATGTCCGTCTAAATAATATTTAAGCGCAGGATATAGAGTTTCAGTCAGTAGCGTTGATTTACCAGAACCAGATACTCCAGTCACACAAATCAAATTACCTAGCGGAAATCGAACGCTAATTTTTTTAAGATTGTTTTGCGTACAATTTTTCAAGTCTAAAAATCCGCGTGTAGTAACCAACTCTCTTGTTGGCATTTTGATTTTTTTTAAACCGTTCAGATATCTACCCGTCAAAGATTTTTTTTCCTTAAGCATGGCATTCACTGTTCCAGAAAAAATAATCCTGCCCCCGTGTCTTCCTGCCATTGGCCCAAGCTCAATACTGTAATCGGATTTCATAATAGTTTCCTTATCGTGTTCGACCACAACAATGCTGTTTCCTAAATCACGAAGTTTAATTAATGTATTGATTAGTGCGTTTACGTCTTTAGGATGAAGTCCGATTGACGGTTCATCAAGTACGTATAAAACACCTGTTAACCCGCTTCCAATTTGCGACGCTAGACGAATTCTTTGTAACTCTCCTCCAGACAAAGTTTTTGCCGGGCGATTAATTGTTAAATAAGATAAACCAACGTTTATCAAAAATAATAATCGTGTTTTAATCTCTTTGATAATGAGTTTAGCAACGGAAATTTCATAATCGCTTAATTTATTATTCAGTTCTTCATTAAAATATTGATAAAAACTTTTAATCGACCCCTCCCCGACTTCAACAATGTTTTTTTCATCAATGGTAATTGCCAAGATTTCCGGTTTTAGTCGTTTTCCATCACACACAGGACAAACATCTTCCCGCACATAACGATTCACCTCAATTTCTTCCAACTGCCCGACGCTTTCAAAAAATCTTCTTTCCAGTTCTTTGATAACACCGAAATATGAATCAACTATTCCCGTTATTTTTCCAAATCGATTTGTACCAGTCACTTGATAAGTTTTACTGCTTCCATAAAGCAAAAGTTTAATTTTATCTTTAGATAAATCAGAAATCTTTTTATTTAAGTCAATCTTCTCTTCTTCGCACATTTGTTTAAAGATTCTTGCATGCCAACTATCTGAGAAAAACATTTTTTCATAAGGAATAATTCCACCCTCATTAATTGAGATATTTTTATTAATAACAAGATCTGGATCAATTCGATAGATTGTTCCCAAACCCTTGCATTTTTCACAAGCGCCAAGCGGAAAGTTAAAAGAAAACATTCTTGGTTCAATTTCAGGAAGTGATAAATTACATTTTGGACAAGAAAACTTTTCTGAAAATAGGATGTCTTTTGAATTGCTTTTTGATAAAACAACCAGCCCATCAGAGAGAGAAAGTGACTGTTCCACAACCGGCCTTAGTCTTGAAATTAAATTTGCAACAAAAATCTTATCTTTTATTTGAGAATAACTGGCTGTAAGCTGATCTATCATAACATCAATGCTGTGTTTATTTGTTTTAATCAAAGAAATATCATCGTCAATATTAAAGATCTTATTATCAACACGAACAGTTGTGTAGCCTTTGCTTTTTAGATTAATAAATAGCTCTTTAAACTCACCTTTTTTTTGTCTGACAATCGGTGAATAAATAATAAATTTTTGTGGTTTAATTTTTTCAGTTTGACAATGATTTAGAATTTGAATTCTAACCTTTTCAATAATCTCATCCAGCGACATTCGCTTAATTTCTTGACTGCATTTTGGGCAATGAGGATGCCCAATACGAGCAAACAACAATCTAAGATAATCATATATCTCGGTAATCGTTCCAACTGTTGATCTGGGATTGTGAGAGGAGCTTTTTTGATCAATGGAAATTGCAGGCGACAGCCCTTCAATTGAATCAACATCTGGTTTGTCCATTATTCCAAGAAACTGTCGAGCGTAAGTTGATAAAGATTCCACATAACGCCTTTGTCCTTCCGCATAAATCGTATCAAACGCCAGTGAAGACTTGCCAGATCCAGATACTCCAGTAATCACCACCAGTTTATTTTTTGGTAATTCAACACTCACATTCTGCAAATTATGCTCCCTTGCCCCCTTAACAATTATTTTATCCATATTTTTATGTACGGACAGGTCGCGACCTGTCTCTACTGTCTTTCCCAATAACTAATATCTATTATCTCTTCCAACAATCGGACGTAATAAATTACGCCCCTGCATTATTCTCAATTCATAATTCGTAATTCTTAATTTATTTTTCCTCCTAACCCCTAACTACTATCTACTAACTACTATTTTTTCATCTCTCTCACCTTATCCCTTATTCTTATCGCCAGCTCAAAGTTCATCTCGTTTGCCTGATTTTTCATCTCTCTTTCCAATTTTTTAATAATTTTTTTCTGCTCCATCGGAGTCAATCCTTCGGTTTTAATTGAATCTAGCTGTTTTTCCAAATATACTCCACTGTAATTATTTTTAATCAAATCATCGGCTTCATCACCTTGCGCAATTTTTTCCCTAATAGGCTTATAAATCGTGGTGGGTGTGATATTATTTTTTGTATTATACTCAATTTGATATTTTCTCCGTCGATTTATCTCTTCAACCGCTCCTTTAATTGAGTTTGTTATAACATCAGCATATAGAATTACAATTCCTTTAATGTTGCGAGCAGCTCTTCCCATTGTTTGCACCAACGCGGTTTTTGAACGTAAAAATCCTTCACGATCTGCATCAAGAATTGCAACCAGTGTCACTTCAGGCAAGTCAAGACCTTCTCGAAGCAAGTTCACACCAATTAAAACGTCAAAGTCGTTTTTTCTTAAGTTATCTAAAATATCTGATCTTTCCAACGTGTCAACGTCACTGTGCAAATAAGCAGCTCTAATATTTTTATCCTTGCAATAGTCTGTTAAATCTTCAGCTATTTTCTTAGTTAATGTTGTAACAAGAACCCGTTCTTTCAGAATCACTCTTTTTTCAATTTCTTTAAGAAGATCTTGAATTTCACCTTCGGCAGGTCGAATTTCAATTGAAGGGTCAATAATTCCTGTTGGCCTAATCAGTTGCTCCACTACCTGATTTTGTGATTGATCAATTTCCCAAAGACTTGGAGTTGCTGAAACATAAATGATATGCTTTGGAATCTGATAAAACTCATCAAACTTCAAAGGACGATTATCAAAGGCTGCTCTTAAACGAAAACCAAAATCAACCAGTGTTTTTTTTCGAGAATAATCACCGTTAAACATTCCCCGAATCTGAGGAACACTCATATGCGATTCATCAATAAATACCAAGAATTTTTCTCCATATGCTTCACGAAAGTAATCTAATAAACTATATGGTGGATCTCCAATCTGACGTTTTTCAAAATAACGAGAATAGTTTTCAATTCCATTCACATAGCCCACTTCTTTAATCATTTCCAAATCATAATTTACTCGACGTAGTAACCTGTCTGCTTCAGAATTTTTATTTAAAGCTTTTAGTTGTGCGTGTTCTTTAATTAGATCAGTGCGAATTTGTTTTTCTGCGCTTTCCACCAATGCGGGATCAGTCATAAAATGCTTCGCCGGATAAATTACAATAGAATTTTCGATATATGATTTATGATTTATGATTGTTTTTCCTGATAATGGTTCAAAGTTCGTAATATCCGTGATCATCCGCTTCTCATCCGTGGTAATCCTAACCGCAATATCATCATACGCAGGATATATATCGATTTTATCTCCGCGCACACGGAAAGTTCCGCGTTTAAAATCAAATTCATTTCTTTCATATTGCAGTTGTGCCAATCGTGCAAATATTTCATTAAAATTAATTTGTTGTCCGATTTTTAACTCCAAAATAAAATTTCCGTATTCTTTTGGTGAGCCAATATTATAAATACAAGAAACCGATGCAACAACAATCACATCTTTTCTGGTTAACAAATTAGTGGTGGATTTCAAGCGAAGTTTATCGATTAATTCATTAATTTGTGCCTCTTTTTCAATATATGTATCGGTTGAAGGCATATAAGCTTCCGGTTGATAGTAGTCGTAATAAGACACAAAATACGAAACTGCGTTTTCTGGGAAAAAGTCACGAAATTCCTGATATAGTTGTCCGGCTAAAGTTTTGTTATGTGAGATGATCAACGCCGGCATTTGAAGTTTTTGAATGACATTTGCAATGGTAAAGGTTTTTCCAGAACCGGTCACTCCCAAAAGCACCTGATTTTTTAAACCATTTTGTACGTTTTGCACTATCCCCTCAATTGCCTGTGGCTGATCCCCGGTTGGCTGAAAATCTGATTTTAGTTGAAACATATTTAATATTAACCTGGCAGGTTTGTGAGCGTAACCTGACAGGTTTGAGATCATTTTATTTGATAAGAACCTGTCAGGTTTTCAAATTATGGCAGTCCCCCAAATCCCTCCAGTTTATTTATTCGTATCTTATAAAGGTAACTAATAATTTTATCATTTTTTTAGCAATGTAGCAATGAGAGGTAATTCATATTTTCTTTCATTCCCCCCCATCTCCCCCAAATCCCCAATCCCCCCATTTTTTCTGTTACAATTCATAAATGGATATCATAAAATTTGTTATTGACTTTATTCTTCACATTGACGTTCATCTTGGTCAAATAATTACAACCTATGGCGTTGCCACTTATGCTATTCTATTTGCTATTATTTTTACGGAAACAGGATTGGTTTTTATACCGTTTCTACCCGGCGATTCTTTGCTTTTTGCCGCCGGTGCTTTTGCCGCACTTGGATCATTAAATATTTTTGTTTTGTTATTTTTAATTTGGCTTGCAGCTTTTCTCGGTGACACCAGCAACTACTGGATTGGTCATTTTTTTGGTAAAAAATTAGTTGCACATCCAAAAATCCCCATTGATGAAAAACATATTAAGGAAACACAAAAATTTTTTGACAAACATGGAGGAAAAACAATTATTTTAGCTAGATTTATCCCGTTTATCAGAACTTTTGCTCCTTTTGTTGCTGGAATCGGAAAAATGCATTATGGACAGTTTATTTCATACAATATTATCGGTGGTGCTCTTTGGGTTGGAATTGCTACGATATCAGGTTATTTTTTTGGTAACATTCCCTTTGTCCGCAAGAATTTTTCTCTCGTAATTTTCGGTGTTATAATCATTTCGCTTCTCCCAATAATTATCGAACTTCTTCGTAAAAAACTCGATAAAAAGTGATATTTTTATTTTTTATTCCTAATTCATAATTCGTAATTCATCATTCTTAATTCTTCCTCTCCTCCTAACTCCTAACTACTAATATTGCTGTATAATATAGGAATGTTATCCATCGTCGGTATTCCAATCGGAAATCTTGACGATCTTTCCATCCGCCAAGCAAAAACAATTGCAATCGCCGATATTATTCTTTCTGAAGACACCCGTTCCACAGGTTTTCTTTTGCAAAAAATTAAGTCATTATTTAATTTTAAAATAAATCCCAACCAACGACTAATTTCTTATTACAAAGAAAAAGAATTTGAAAAATTACCAGAAATCATCACTCTTCTCACGTCCCCACAAACCTCTCATAACCCTCAACTCCCTCATGTTGTTCTTGTCTCCGAGTCCGGTATGCCGCTTATCTCTGACCCAGGTTTATTGCTGGTTCAGCAATGCATAAAAAAACAAATTCCTTTTGAAGTAATCCCTGGCCCAACAGCTGTCATAACTGCACTAGTCTATTCTGGCTTTAATTCAAAGCATTTTATGTATGTTGGCTTTCTACCAAAGAAAAAGTCCGAGTTGCTTCAATTAATTAATAAATTGAAGCAGATGAACCAAATTTTAAAAGATACAGTTTTTGTTTGTTATGAATCTCCTAATCGAATTAATAAAACGCTTGAAATTTTCAACTCTTTTTTTTCGAATATAGAAATTATTGTTGCCAGAGAATTAACAAAAAAATTCGAAGAAATTATTCGTAGAAAGCCAAAAGAATTAATTGATCATAAATATAAAGGAGAGATTACGGTTGTTTTTCGCTTATCCTAACTTAACCTGGCAGGTGTTTAATTAACCTGACAGGTTTGAAATCATTTTATTTGATAGGAACCTGTTAAGTTTTTATTCGCATATTCGCATCATTCGCATAAAAATATATATTATTCGTATCACATTTATGGTAAAACAAATCTTTTTCACCAAATCCGGTTTTCAGAAATTAACTGATGAACTACAACAGTTACAAATGAACCGTAAACCTGCCTTAAAAAACCTTCAAGAAGCGCGCTTATTGGGTGATTTAAGTGAAAATGGTGCATATAGAGCTACAAGATGGAAGCTTTCTTCAATTGATAGGCGGATTCGTTATTTAGAAAAAACGTTGCGTTATGCAGTGGTCAAAGAAATTACAAACAATGATTTAGTACAGATAGGCTCTTTTGTGACTGTTGTTAATGATGAAAATAAAGTTACCTATGAAATCGTTGGCGGACATGAGTCAGATATCTCGTTAAACAAAATATCCTGCTACTCTCCCCTCGGTAAAGCTCTTTTGAATAAGAAAGTTAATGATAAAATAACCGTAAGCATTCCATCTGGAGAAAAAACTTATCTAATCCTTGCAATTCTCCCCCAAACCCCTCACACCCCTCAAAACCCTTAAAACGGCGTCACTGCTTTTTCAACAGCAGGTTGGCTAGTAAAAAGTCTCTGAAGAGATTGAGCCAAGCCTCCTTTAACTCTTTCAGGTTCCCAATGACCGCGATTATCAAGAGTATTGGAATAATACATTTGATTACGAAGCACAGGTCCTTTTAGCGTATAACCATTTATTGGGAATACTTTTTTATATTGCTTAGTAAACTCGCCTAATGCCTCAACTTCTGTTGCAATTTGCTCTGCATCTGGTGACCCAGATGATACAACAAATATATTATTACTAAAACCAAAAATCCTTAAAAGAATGGCAAAATGAATGCTGCTTGGTAAGTAAAGTTTGAAGGGAATATTATCATAATCATGGTCTTTAATCAAATACGGACTAAAATCAACGTTTGCTCGCGCTGCTAAAGCCATTAAGTCTTCATCCTTGGGTAACCAATCTTGAAGGTTCTCACGATACGTATCATCCAGCAATACAACGTCTGCTTGTTTTCCATCTTTTCCATATAGAGCTGCACTAAGTAAATCCATTACATTTTTAGCAATCTGAATTTCACCGTGAGTTTTATCACCACTCGCGAAACCTGATTGAATAGCATCATTCGTTTTAGCAGCTTTATCAGGTTCATCATCTGCAATAACCGTAAAAAAGCCATTTGGAATTTCTCTAAACTCAGGAAGTCCGATAGATTGTTCTACGCCCATATTTTCCCTATTATATTAATCCACATCGTCTTTGTCAATTTTCAAACTTAATAAACAAAAATACCAAGATCAAACAATCACACATTTTACTCAGCTTTAGTATAATATAAAGTTATATTTGAAAATTATTTTGTAATTCTGAATTCTACTTGTCCTTCGAAGTCCGAAGGACGAAGTGGGAAATTCTAAATTGAATAAGGAGCGTTCGTCTAGCGGCCTAGGACATCACCTTTTCAGGGTGAATATCGCGGGTTCGAATCCCGCACGCTTCACCATTTTGGAAATTGCGGATTGATTGGGTGCGGCGCTCGCAACGCCGGCGTCCGATGCGAGCGCCGCAAAGGGAAAATTCAGCTCTCCGCGAAGACGGCGATCAAATAAAAAGTAGTTCGAGCCGACTTTTTTTGCCATGATGGATAAATCACGGCAACTATTTTTTTTGCGCGCGATTTTTTGCGCTTGTAAAGCGCAATCTACGAATTCTCTGACTGGTTCGAGCCAAGAATTGCCATTTTTGGCAATTTGCGATTTTTTCTCCTCTAACTTTAATTTTTCGTCAAACAATTTATTCTTTTTCTGCTTATAAATTCCAGGCTCGATAACTTGGTCTAAGTATCCGTCAAGCAATCGGTTCAACTTAATTTCCGTTTCTTGAATTTGAGTATTCAGATTTTTAATTTCAATCTCGGCGTATCGTCTGTCTTTTTCTTCGGCTTCCGTAATCCATCTTTCAAAATATGGTTCCCAGCCCTCATGCAAGCCGCAATCACGGACAATTTTTCTTAATTGTTCTTCAAGTTGCGGTTCGTTGACATATTTTTGATTACAAGGTTTCAGTTTTTTAGTACAGCGATAGTAAATATACCGGACTTCACCTCTTGTTTTGGGATAAAACTTGGTGTGAGCTTCAGCGGTGATTGCGGCGCCGCACTCGCCGCAGGTCGCCAGACATGCAAAGGCGAAATTATGGCCTTTTTGTCTTGGTCGTTCTATTTTCTCAATTTGTTTTTGAACCTCGTCAAACAGCTTTTTGCTGATAAAAGTTTTGTGAGAGCCTTGATAATATTCACCCCCATAATTCATGATACCCAGATAAAATTTGTTTTTGAGCATATTTTTAACCTGATCCACTTTTACCGGCTCACCATCTAGCTTTTTTATACAGAATTTGTGCAGGAATTTTGAAATCTCCACAAACGATTTTCCGCCTTCAGCAAAAAGCTGGAATGATTTTTTGACGACTTTTGATAATTCTGGATCAACATCAATTCCCCTCGTTTTTGGGTTATTAAGATATCCATACGGGGCTTTGCTTGGCCAGACTCCGTTTCGGAGTTTTTGGCGATTGCCTCGTTTAACATTCTCACTCAAATTGTCCACATAATATTTTGATTGGCCAAAAGCAATTGAAAGCATAAACTTTCCTTGAGGTGTGCTTTCAAACCAAAACGAGGGGAATTTTAAATCAAGGAGTTTGCCGGTGTCCAAAAGATAAATTATCTTCCCGCCGTCAATGGAATTTCTCGCCAAACGATCTGGGTGCCAACTTAGAATTCCGCTAGCTTCACCTTTTTCAATTTTCTTCAAAACAATTTCAAATTGCTCTCGTCCGGGAATTTTGGCGGTTTTGGCTTCGGTGATAATTTCGGAAACAACTAAGTTTTCTCTTTTGGCAAACTCCTTGAGTTCGGCAATCTGTGCTTCAATAGATAAAACTTGTTTGTCTTTTTCGTCTGTTGATTTTCTACAGTAAACAATATATTTAATCATGGTTTTTTCTGTTCTTTAATTTTTGCGTTTTTCTTTCTTCTTTTTATTACGCCGTCTTCGCGGAGAGCTGAATTTTCCCTTTGCGGCGCTCGCATCGGACGCCGGCGTTGCGAGCGCCGCACCCAATCAATCCGCAATTTCCAAAATGGTGAACGTTTTCGAAAAAATTCGAACTCATTTCAAAGAAAATTGTTAATGCGTTAGCTCCTCGCTCGCCCCGCTTTGCGGGTCTCGCTTCGTCGCTATTTCCGCCAGAGGCGGACAGGCGCTCCGGCGCGGCGCCCCCACCCGCCGCGCCTCCG
>Ga0210006_1001399_pt1 | contig 16681 bp, 15 predicted proteins | sample CryGey02umfilter_2_FD_185452 | JGI IMG/M metagenome (GOLD analysis project Ga0210006, IMG submission 185452) | Groundwater microbial communities from aquifer in Utah, USA - Crystal Geyser 4/10/14 0.2 um filter (SPAdes) (version 3) | ecosystem: Environmental > Aquatic > Deep subsurface >... | reverse complement strand
TATTGCCAAAGCCCCTATATCGTTTTTTACATTCAGATTTTTAATATCAAGGAAAGCCCCGTTATTATTTTTAAAACTCAAATTCTATTGTATTTAACGGTTGTTATGCGACCCCCACTTTAGCGAGCGAGGGTAGAATTTCGTTAATAGATAGTGAGCGAGCGGAGTGGGGGCAAGCACCGCAGTGCGCAGAGTTTTTTATTTGCCCGTGAGCAAAGTAAAAAATTTGGGAGAGTAACGCAAGGGCTTTGATGCTCTGAGTAACGCAACCGCATCAACAACCGTTATGCGTATGGAGCCTTTGATGGTTTCTGATTAAGAAACTTTGAAAATCGCAATTTTCATTAGCGAACGGAGTTTTTTATTTGCTGGGAATGTAGTTGGCACTGTAGTTTTCTGGTACTTTGCCAATAATAAATAACTGCTTTAGCAGACAAGATTTAGGGGGGTCGCTTTTGGAATAGTAATCTTTTTAATGAAGTAGGCATATTTGTAGATAAAAGAGGCTGAAATGAAAGAATCTGAAACGGTAGAGTTGAAGAAATCAACATCTGAGCTAAAAGAAGCACTTATCTCTATAGCTTCTATTCTGAACAAGCATCAAAAAGGAGAACTTTATTTTGGTGTCGACCGTGATGGAAAAGTAGTCGGTCAGATGGTTACAGAGAATACGTTGCGAGAGGTCTCAAGAGCTATTTCTGAACATATTGAACCAAAGATATTTCCAACAGTTAATGAGGTTGTAATAGAAAGAAAGAACTGTGTTCATGTTGAATTTTCGGGAAATAATGTTCCCTATTATGCGCAAGGAAGAGCTCACATGAGAGTGGGGGATGAAGATAGGCAAATGAGTGCAAAAGAATTAGAACGGCTTATTTTGCAGAAGAATCAGGAAAGAATGAAATGGGATAAAGAGATTTGTAAAGAAGCAAAAATTAACGACATCAGCACTCAGAAATTAAAATGGTTTTTGGAAAAAGCAGGAAAACATTTTGATACCGTTGAAAATTCTTTGAAAAAGTTAGGTCTTCTTTCAGGAGAAAGATTATTGAATACTGCTGTTATGCTCTTTGGCAGAAATCCAGAAAAGTTCTTTCCCAATGCTAAACTGCGTTGTGCTGTCTTTGGTGAAACAAAAGCAGTTACGATTGATATGCAGGAATACGTTGGGGATTTATTCACATTGATTGAAAAAGCAGAGAAGTATATTTTGGAAAATATCCACGTTGGAATGCGCTTGGAAGGAATGTATCGGGTTGATGTACCTGAAATTGATAAAGAAGCTTTTCGAGAAGCGGTTATTAATGCGTTCTGCCATAGGGATTACTATCTTTATGACTCTGTGAACATTGCCATTTTCAAGAACAAAATGGAAATCAGAAGTCCCGGTTTATTGTATGGTGGATTAACGGTTGAGAAAATAAAAACCAAAGAAGTATCTGAACGCAGAAATGAACTTTTGGCGGAAATGTTTCACCAAGTCCACTTTATTGAGAAATGGGGGAGAGGTATCGGTTTGATTTTATCCAAAGAACCCGACACCAATTTTGAAGAAGTTGGACGACAGTTTGTGGTTACATTTAAGAGAAAGGGCGTCTCTGAAGCTGTCGGAGTAAGTGAGGGAGTAAGTGAGGGTGTATTTGAGGGAGTAAATTCATTGCTTGAATCTATTCGAAAAAATCCAGGGAAAAGAGTTCCTCAACTTGCTAAAATCCTAAGTATTCCGGCCAAAACTATTGAACGCTGGATTAAGCAGCTAAAAGAGGAGGGAAAAATTGAATTTAGGGGCAGTCCAAAAAAAGGAGGTTATTGGGTAAGGTAGGTTCGAAATAAAGTGCGCTGAAAAGTTCGGAGAAAAACTACAATTTTGCTGTTTTCCACATTATTTTAAAGAATTGATCGTAAGATTCCGCCGCTTCTTTTTGATGAATGATTACTCCAAGCGGTTTATCTGTCCAGACAATAACTCCTATTTTGTCATTTCTAATAATTGTTTCTGTGAGAGGCTCAAACCCTGCTTTTGTGTATTTTACCTCTGATTTTGGATATTTTACTTCCGCTTTCCAATAGGCAAGAGATTCATTAAAGAGTAATTTTGCTTTAATGTCTCGTTCTGCTCGTTTTTTATGATAGCTAACCCACCAGGCATCGCCAAGCATAAGAGATTTTACGGTTGAGCCAAAAGTATGATGCTCTTTTCCGCCAGCTTCTAAGAGTTCCATGAGGAGTTCTTTAATACCATTAATACCTCTAAAAGTGATAATCTCTGGTTTTTCTTTAGCTTGTTGTTGTTTTACTAACAATTCTGGCAAAATCTCTTGGAAGCGCTCTTTTTTCTCATTAATAAAATCAATAATATGCTTCGGATTGGTGGCTTGGTAATGGTTTCTCTTGCCCTCTTTGACGAAAGTAACAAAACCTCTCTCTATAAGTTTGTTTAAGGTCATGTGGACGACAGAGTTTTGTAATCCTGATTTTTCTAGAATAGGTCCTGCTGTTGATGTTCCTAATTCTAGTAGGGTGAGATATACTTTAATCTCAGCATTGGAAAGTCCGATATCTTCGAGGATTTTGGTGTCCATAATCAGAGAATAGCATGGTTCTTTTTAAAGTTTTCTATTAATCCTCCATTTTTGGAGAATGAATGTTTATATAGTTGCTATGTTGTTACTGTTACATAACAAATAACAGTTATCCCATCTGAAAAAATGGAAGGAGGAATGAAAAATGATAAATACACCAACACAGCAAATGAGAATGAGTATAGACGGAGCAATAGCTACAGGTTTGCCATACATTAGCGCAAATCCAAATCGCTTATCTTGGAGATCAGAACACCCTAATATGGTTATGGCACTAGTAGATATGGATGATTATCTCAGAGTCCAACAAGAACTACTTGACAACCCAGCAAATATTCAGAGATATTTAGAAATGCTAAATCCGAATGCAAGAAGTTTTCTTGAAGAAAGGGGAAGAGCAGCGGAAAGATCTGCAAGGGATTATCCTAGCTCTATGGGAGCACTCGGAGCTCCATGGGAGGCAGAAACATACGAAGCACAATGCATAAGAGGGATTTTTGGACTTGGCGAAGGTACGAGATTCCTAATAGGTCTACCACAAGAACTAAGTCGTTATGAGCGTATGGAAAGAAGAGAGCCGATTATGGACTTTATTCAAGAAGTAGAAAACCGCGATAATGAAAGGGTTAATACAGAGTACCAAATAGCCAGAACCAATAACGATTGGAGTAATTATCGTGGGCCAGAATTTACGCCTCTTAACTTTGGATTCATGCGTCAAATGGAGTACCCATCAGCATGGGAAAATGAAGGAAATATAGAAGTACCAATGATGGGACAAACTCAATCTCCAACTGGAACAAACCCTGCAAGAGACAGGAGAATGCTCCAAGAGTTAAGAAACTTTGTAGATGGATTAAGGAGATTTGATGATGTAAGTGAAATAGTCTTACTACCTGGAGATGAAGGAGTCATGGCTTCAACATACAAAAGAGAATAATTTATTTTCTTTTTTTACAGCGAGAGGATAAAACAAAATGAATGCGGCAAAGTCAATCATAGAACTAATGAAGAAAGAGAAATGTAGGCAGATTACATTTCATCTTAATCCTGATACTGGAATGTCTGCTATTTTTGTTATAGATTCAGTTCCAAAAGATAGTTCCTCAGTGGTCTCCGGTGGGACAAGATTTGCGCATATAGATGAGGATGAAACATTAAAAGATTGTATTAAACTAGCAAGGGCAATGACGAGAAAAAGCAATGTTCTGGGAGTTAATGACGGAGGAGCTAAGGCAATAGTACTGGCTAATAAACCAAAAACAAAAGAATTTCTAGAATCAGTTGGAGATTTTATTCAACTACAAAATGGATTATTCAGAACGGCCATAGATTTGGGATTTAATCTAAATGAAGCTGAGGTAATTGCCTCAAGAACTAAATTTATTGACAGCTTATCACATAATATTGGTGGATTAGGAAGTACAGGAGAAAATACTGCCGAAGGGATGATACATTGTTTCAAGGTTATCTCAGAAAAATTACTCAACAAAAGAATAGAACAATGCAAAATTTCAATTCAGGGATTAGGCTCTGTAGGCATGGCATTAGCCAAAAGATTAGTTAATCTTGGCTGCAAAGTTATAGCATCAGATACCGATAAAAATAAATGTGATGAAGCTGAAAAATTAGGAATAAATACTATACTACCACAAAAAATATTATCAGAAGAAGTTGATATTTTATCACCATGCGCTTTTGGTTCTGTAATAACTTTCAATAACATAAAAGAATTAAAATGTAAAGTAATAGCTGGCGGGGCAAATAATATTTTAGAGGACGAATCATTAGACAAGGAGCTAAACAATTTAGGGATTACTTTTGTTCCAGATTTTGTAATTAACTGCGCAGGCTTCTTGCAGGCTTTAATTGAAAGAAATAAAGGAGATGTAGAAGAAGCAAGAGAAAAATCAATGATTGCCGCAGATAAACTCAATCAAGTGATAGAATTCTCCAGAAAAAATAACTGTACATTATTGCAATCCAGCTTAAAATTATTCGGAGGAAAAAAATGGTAAAAATATTAATCGTTGAGGATCAAAGTGGGCCGTTGGAAGCTCTGGAATTTGCAGTTAAAACCATTTTTCCAGCTTATTCTACTGAGTTCCATTATGACACCGCTCGGTGCTGTGAAGATGCTCAAAAGATGATTTCAAATAGGTATGACCTCATACTTTTAGATCATCAAATGCCGATTAGGAATGTAGGAAATCTTGAAGATACTGATTTTGATAGCTTTACAAGATCTCTAAGACCGGTCGGATACTCTCTCATTAATGGAATCAAAGAACAAAATCCTCAAACAGTTGTAATAGGAACATCTTCGCTCTCTGCTTCAGAACTGAGAAATCATCCTGCTCCTGATTATGTAATGAGCAAGATGTGGAATGAATCTGAGAGAGATTTAGACCGGATACTTTCTGAAATTAGTACAAAATAATCATCATATTTTTTTTCTATAGCGACCCCCCCCGTTAGTGCAAAGTACCAGAAAATTTTGTTTAGCATCCGTTATGTACAGTTACTCGCTGATTGTTCTCGTTTTTCTTAGTCGCTAAACGAAGGTGCCAACGTCGACATTCCCAGCGTAGTCCGTAGCTTTCTGGACAGAGTGTGCTCGAGCTTTGATGTGAGAGCGAAAACGACATCGAGAAAGTCGATAGAGGCAAATAAAAAATTACGCATAACGATGTTAAGTCCCCCCGACTTCATGTCGGGGTGCGAACGTATGTGAGCAAGTTGAGTTTGAGTTTATAGGGCAACACTCGGAGTTTTAACAAAAATATTTAAAGTAGACACATCTCTCACTTTAAAGATGTCAAATATCCCAGAATTAGCATGGAAAAAGTATCTTACTAGAGAATATTCTTTTTTGTATATCAGTTATGCTGTAGATTGTTATAAAATAATGATGCAAAAAGTAGGAGCTACAATTAAGTTTGATTTAGCTCATGGTGAGGATGATTTAGTTTCTCTTTATGGAATTAATGAAGAATTTGAAAATTGTTATGAACAGATTAATCAGCTTCTTTCAACAGATTTAAAAAAAGGGCTTCAAATGATGGATGAGTTTGAAGAGTTGATGAAAAGATATTATAGTTTAGTTGAAAAAATAGATGATTGTGAAAATAAATCTGATCTTAAAGAATTGCTTATTGAACTTGATGGAACATTCTTAAATCTTTTATGTTATTATTTATTTTTTGTTTATTTAGGATATGGTGGAGACAAACCAGCTATTGCTAAATTTTTGGAAGAAAATAAAGAAAGATTTGAGAAACTAAGAAATTGCGGTGTTGATTCTCATATGGATAAAGAATTTCCGCATTTGTTTGGAAAGTTCAATAATAAATTTGAATCATTAATTTCATATATGTCGAGAAAAGACTTACTTAATCTTTTAGAAGACAAAGAATTGAATTTAGAGAAAATAAATCAGAGAAAAAAAGAATATCTCTTAGTTACAAAAGATGGAATTACTAAAGAATATGAATCACCTGAAATTAGAAAAACTTTATTGCAAGAAGTTTCTGAATTAAAGCATTTAGATGAGATAAATGAATTAAAAGGAAGAACTGCTTGTCAAGGAGTTGTTAGAGGTAAAGTAACAATTATTCATACAATGAAAGATTATCCTAAGATTAAAGAAGGAGATATTATTGTTACTCCAATGACGAAGCCATCAATTACTACATTACTTTCTAAAGTTAAAGGAATTATTACTAATGATGGTGGTGCTCTTTGTCATGCCTCTATTATTTCAAGGGAGATGAATATTCCATGTGTTGTTGGTACTATCCATGCTACTGAAGTATTAAAGGATGGAGATGAAGTATTATTAGATGCTAATTCTGGGATTGTAAAAAAGTTAAATTAAAACTCCGAGTTAAAGTTGTTCTAGTCGCGCTTAGCGTCTTCGTTAAACTCAAACTCAATTGGACTTAACGATGTTATGCTCCCTCCACTTTATGTGGAGGTCGAGGCGTAGCCGAGAAGTCAGAAGAAAGTTTTACCAAAAGATTTATATACTACTGTTAAGTTACAATAAATATGCACGATAGTTATAAAGTATTTCGATACTGGAAAAAATGGGAAGGTCTTCCAAAACTTCCTGAGTTTGTTCTAATTGATACTCCAATTTATGAAGGTAATGACTTGAATGAAGCTTCAAGAATTGCAAAAGAACACGTCCAGAATTCTAGAAGTGATGAGAGGGCTAAAGTATTTGGAATTACAAATTCAGGAGAGAATATTACCATACATCACACTACTTATTTTAGAGACCGTGGAAGTCAACCTATGTATAGTAACCAAGGTGTTCCGCCTGGTACTGGAGAAGTTGTTTCTAAACGTGAATCTATTAGCCTTCCCATTTTGATTTTAGAAGATCTAGTAAAACTTTCTTCTGATTGAGCATAACTCCTTATATACGGAAAGGGGGATATATTGATGTTAGAGGGGCTGAAACTAAGAAATTTTAATGGCCATAAATGGATATACTAACTTGCAGGAAGAACGTATAATCTTACTCTGGCATTATAATATTGTTCTGTGGATTTAACTGTAACAAAACCAGCTTTTCTTCCGCCTTTTTTTTCAAAACAAGCGTCTTCTCCCTCAATCTTTCCTAGCATTACAATGCTATGTGGAGTGTTACCCTCACAAAAAGGAATTTGATCTAACGGCAATTCTCTTGTTAACAAATGTACTAACACCGGAGGTTGTTGTGGTTCATATGTAAAGATAGCAGGACTTCTTCTATAAATATCTTTAAAATCACCTGCAGGGGATATTCTTTTGATATAATCTACAAATCCCATCGCATACATTGCAGCCCCATGGCAGTCAGGATCACTAACATAACGAGCAAAGTCATGTCCTCCACCATTATACAACCTTAAAAAATCTAACATTCTTACAGCAAGTTCTCCTTGAACCAGCAAAGAATCTTTTTTACTTGATCTTTTATCACTTTGCCAATCATATTCTCCGCCTCTTATTTGTTCTTTTACTCTAATTATAGTGGCAGAACTGCTATCATCTGGAAGTCTAACTACCCTTAATTCTGGTTTTATTATGTCTTCAATAGTTCTTCTGGATAATCCCAAGACCATATTATCAAAAAAAAGTAATCTCTTTTTAATTCTTTTGTTAAATACTACTGCACAGGAACAAATAGGCACACCCCACTAGACAGGTGCGGATAAGCTATTTAAATCAAATAATTAATTATTCTTATTACGATGGATGATAAAAAACAAAGAGTTTTAGCATCCCTAAAAATCAAGGGGGTGATTTTTGATGGATGTTGTTAAAATTATCAAGGAAACTGCTCAGTTAAGAGGGTTAAGTGAAAAGACAATTAGGACTTACACTTACATTGTAGACAAATTTCTGAGGACTTATCGTAAAGACCCACATCAAGTTACTCAAAATGAAATAAAAACTCACTTATTAAGATTATTACAAAGTGGACGTTCTTCTAACACGGTTAATGTTCAGCTTAACGCTTTAAAATTTTTCTTTGAGCAAGGATTAAGAAGAAAGTTAACTATAGATTTACGATTCTCAAAAGTACCTAAACGTTTGCCAGAATTCCTAACTCAAGAGGAGGTAGTTCATTTCTTTGATTGTTTAAAAAATAAGAAACATAAACTAATGGTTAATTTACTTTATTCTGCTGGTTTAAGAGTTTCTGAATTAACAAACTTAAAGGTTAAGGACTTACAGATCAATGAAAATTATGGGTGGGTTCGGCAAGGAAAAGGAAACAAAGATCGGCCCTTTATCATTGCTGAAAAATTAAAGACAGAACTGGAATTATGGATTAATAAGTTACAATTAGAATTTGAAGATTATCTTTTTCCTAGCAACAGAAGAGAGAAGATCAGTGTTTCTTCTTTACAAAAGATAATCAAACATGCTGCCAAGATGGCGGGCATTCCAAAGAATGTTCATCCACACACATTAAGGCATTCTTTTGCAACTCACCTAATCGAAAATGGTTATTGTGTTACGGATGTCCAACCCTTATTGGGTCACGCTAAACTCGAAACAACATTAGTTTATACTCATTTAGCTAAGCCAAAGTTATTAAGCATAAAATCGCCTTTTGATAAATTATCATAAATATTATAAACACACTGCAATATGATCATTCAAGTAGATGTTTTCTTAAAAATGATTAAAGCTATTAAATGATTAAAACAATTACTGAACAATACTCTGAACTACAGATCAAATCAGTTTTACATCCGTTAGTGAATCAATGGTTTTTTTCTAAGTTTAAAGAATTCTCACTTCCGCAGTTGTATGGGGTGATGGAAATTCATAAGCGTAATAACATTTTAATTTCAGCCCCAACTGGAGCGACTAAAACTCTTACTGGATTCTTAGCTATACTTAATGAATTAATTGATTCTGCACAAAAACAGATCTTAGAGGATAAGGTTTATGCAATTTACGTTTCTCCACTTAAAGCATTGAATTATGATATTCAATACAACCTTCTTAGACCACTAGAAGAGATGGAAGAACTTTTAGGCAAGAAGTTAGGAATTAGAGTTGGAGTAAGAACCGGAGATACAACGTCTTATGAAAAAAGTAAGATGTTAAAAAATGCCCCCCACATTCTCATTACTACTCCTGAAAGTTTGGCCATCATCATTAATTCTCCTAAGTTTAAAGAAAAGTTAACAAGCGTACAATGGTTAATCATTGATGAGATCCATGCCTTGGCAGAAAACAAGAGAGGTGTACATCTTTCTGTTACGATGGAAAGATTGCAAAGAATCTCTCCGGGATTTAGTAGGGTTGGTCTTTCTGCTACCGTTGCTCCTTTAGAAGAAGTTGCTAAGTATCTTGTTGGATATTCTGGAGAAGAGTTAAGGGATTGCCAAATTGTTGATGTACAGTTCATTAAACAAATGGATTTACAAGTTTTATCCCCCGTAAAAAGTTTAGTAGAAACTGATTATACACTTAAGCATGAAAAAATGTATAGTCTGATTAACAAGTTAGTTCAAGAACATAAAACTACTGTCATCTTCACTAATACCAGATCAGCTACGGAAAGGGTAGTGCACAGCCTCAAAGAGAGATTCCCAGAACATTATAATGCAGAAAATGTTGCTGCTCATCACGGCAGTTTAGGTAAGGAAGCTAGATTTAAGACAGAACAAGATCTTAGAGAAGGAAAATTGAAAGTTGTTGTTTCTTCAACATCTTTAGAACTGGGAATTGATATTGGTTATGTGGATTTGGTACTTTGTTTAGGTTCCCCAAAATCTGTAGCAAGATTCTTACAGAGGGCAGGTAGAGCAGGACATCAATTACATAGTACAGTTAAAGCTAGGATAATTGTTATGGATAGAGATGATTTAATTGAATGTTCTTTAATTTTAAAATCTGCTTTAGAACAAAAGATTGACCGCTTGCATATCCCCAAAAATGCTTTAGATGTTCTGGCTCAACACATTTATGGTATTGCTATCAATGAGGTTATTAATGTTTATCAAATGTATCATCTGATTAAATGTAGTTATTGTTATAACTCTTTATCCTGGGACGATTTTTTCTCTTTAATAAAATATCTATCTGGAGCTTACGTCAGTCTAGAAGATCGTCATGTTTATTCAAGAATTTGGTATGATGAAGAAACGGGAAATGTTGGTAAGAAAGGGAAATTAGCGAGAATAATTTATATGACCAATATCGGCACGATTCCTGAAGAAAGTTTTGTTACAGTTAAAGTTGGTACTCAAGTTGTGGGGATGATTGATGAAGGTTTTCTTGAACGATTAAGACCCGGCGATGTTTTTGTTTTAGGAGGAAATGTTTACATGTTTAAGTTTTCTAGAGGTATGGTTGCACAAGTCTCTACGTCCGTTAATCGGCCTCCGACAGTTCCATCATGGTACTCTGAACAATTACCATTATCATTTGATTTAGCCATGGAGATCAATCGTTTCAGAAAAAGGATGGATGAACAATTAAAGAAAAAGGTTCCGGAAAAAGATATTATTCAGTTTATTCAAGAGTATCTTTATGTCGATGAGAAAACAGCTTTTTCTATTCATACTTATTTTGAGGAGCAGTTTAATTTTAGTTTTATCCCTACTGATAAATTAATCTTAGCAGAAACTTTTGTTGATAGAGGAAGAAGTTATGTTCTTTTTAACACCTTATTTGGTAGAAGAGTGAATGATTGTTTATCTCGTTCACTTGCTTATATAATCGGCAGATCACAACATCGTGATGTTGAGATCGGTGTTACAGATAATGGGTTTTATTTATCTGCTGATAAAACATTCAATGCTTTACGTGCGTTTGAATTACTGAAGCAAGAAAGTCAGGATAAGAAAAATGGCTTCCGTCAGATTTTAGAAGATGCAGTTGAACGAAGTGAAGTTTTACAAAGAAGGTTCAGGCATTGTGCTGCTCGCGCTTTAATGATCTTGCGTAATTATATGGGCAAAACAAAGAATGCTGGCAGGATGCAAGTTAGTAGCAGAATACTTTACAATGCTGTCAGAAAAATCAGCGTAAATTTTCCTATTCTCAAAGAAGCAAGGAGAGAAGTTTTAGAAGATCTGATGGATTATCAGCATGCACAAGAAATTATCGATTCGGTTGTTTCCGGTAGGACTATTATTAAAGAGATTACTGGAAACTTACCAAGTCCATTTGCATTTAATTTAGTGATGGCTGGTTATAGTGATATAATTAAATTAGAAGACAAACAGGAATTCTTGAAGAGGATGCATCAGGCCATTATGACTAAAATCTCTCTTAAGCAAGGTAAACAGTTAGTTAAGGAGAAGCAAGAAGAGTTTTCCTACACTAAATTTTGGGATGAAACTAAACAGAAACAGTTGGATAAAAAAGATTTAGAAAAAGAAAAATTAAAGATGCAAGTGTGGCAATTAAAAAATGTTCCAATTTTCGCAAAAGAAGAGTTGGTTAAACTAATTGAATTTGGTTCAATGAGAAATGATATTGTTCAGGAAGTTAAGAAACATAAATCTTCCATTGAGAAAGAATGGCCAGAAGAGTTAAAAGAATTTGTTTTTGAAAAAATTTATTCTAATTAATCTCTTTAAGTAAATTTTTCTTAAGTTAAATCGGGAAACATTAATTCAAACGCTTCATCTGGATTCAAGTCTGGGTAAGCTTCAGTAGCGGTTTTTCTTAAATCGTCAACGACGCTTAGTCTATGTTCTAAATCTGCGTTTTGCACCATCTCTATCAAATGTTCAATTCGTGCTGTATCATTAACACAAGAATAATCTCTGCATACTTGTGGCCTTTGATCATAAATTCCACAACCACCTAGGGTGGGGTTTAAGTAAACGCAAGCGCCAGTGTTAGGATTGTTTCTTAAGTACCATTCCCCTTCTCTTTTAATCGCTCCATGATCTCCTAATGTAAGTGCTTCCGCTTCTGTAATCTCTTTATCTTTAATATGGCAGCAAGCACTCTGACAATATTCTACTCTTACCTCGTCGCAAAGTGTCATAGGTTTTATGAAACTTTGAGCTTTATAAACCTTTCTGTAGTTACAACTAGCTAGGGACTACATATTTTCAAACTAATCTACCGGTAAAGATATTATGTTTATCTCTTAGAATTCTTAACTGTACTTGTTTTTCTTTAATAAATTCCACACTAGGAACAGAAATAATTCTACCTTTTGCCACAGCTATTGAAGAACCTTTAAAGCGGTCAGAACATTTTAAAGTCGCGTTGACTACATCTTCTTCTTGGAATGGTTTTGGCAAGGCTTTAGTTTTATGAATGCCAAACTTCTCTTGGGTTAGTTTTAGGGATGTTGTAGTTTTTTGTTCTAACTCTTTGATATATTTGTAAAATTGTGTCCACTGCCACGCCCGAGTAGGGTTTCTACCAGTCTTATAATTCAAGAAATTTTGTATTCCTAAGTTGGGATGTTTTTCGGCTGATTTTATGCCTAATTCTTTAACAAAATTAACAATCTTTTCCATCTCTTTTTCGTTATAACCAGGAACTAAAACAGGAGCTATTAACACTTTAACTTTTTTCTTTACTGCATATTTAATCATATCTAAAACATAAGACAAATTATATTTACTGCCGGCCATCTTTTCAGCTAAATCTTCCTCCATAGAATCTAAGGATACATTAAACCTTAATTTATCAAATTTAGCTAATTGGTCTATGACAGACTTAGTAACTAAGGTAAAGTTTGTATCCATAGAAACAACTGTAATTTGTTTATTATTTTGTAAATCCTTAATCAAGTCAACCAGATCTGCATATAAAAATGGTTCACCTTGTACACCAATATGCACTTCTACTGGTTCTTCGACAAAATTGAGCAATTCTTGCAACTCTTGTATCAAATAATCTTTTTCAACAACAAAATCAACTTTATCTGAGGCTTTTCCTTCACTTACAGAACAATAAATACAATTTAGATTACATGATGTAACCGGTTTTATCTCTATCAAGGAACTAGTTCTGTAAACTATACCAAATGAAACATGACCAATTAAGGGAATGCCCGAATTTTGATGAATGTACACCGTTTTGTTATTATTGATACTATTTTTTAAATCTTGAAAGTATTTGTTGAGAAGGAAGGAAAATTTTGTTTCAGCTTTATTATTGTCAAATTCAATGGTGTTTTCATCAATTAACTTTAAGAAACCAATTTTTTTCAGTTCAATTATAGGCACTTTACAGTAAAAAATCCTTAAGAGATTTATTCTTAAATTATCTTTTTCTAAGCTAAAACTTAGGGTTTTATAATTCAGGTGTGCCATAAATGTTCATTTGTGAGCTGATTTTATAAATTTGTTGTCTTCTTACGTGATTAGTGGGTGGTGAATTAAACTGTGGTCTAAAGTAAAGATAAGTTTTAAAAGAAGTGAGCCTTGTGAATTTATTGGGGGGGTCAATGGGAGATATTAAGATTACTCTGGAAACTCTTTACGATGTTTTGCGTAATGAGAAGAAAAGAGAAGACTTACAAAAGTTAGATGATACTTTTTATATAGATGTAGTCATGTACCTCCGAGAAAAGAATGCTTTCTTAGATACTAAAAGAGATAAAGATGACCTCTTTGCTTCTGCTGAGCGAGAAAAACTAGAGTATGAAATTAGAAGTATAAAAAGAATTCTTAAAGAAATCTATGAAAAAAGAGAGAAAAAGATTTTAGACATAACCCTTAACCGAAGTAGAACTAATTCTGATATTATTGACACCAGTTCCATGCTTAAAGAAGAGAAAGATTTTTATGACAAAATCCTGGAAATAATGGACCAATATCGTAGTGGTATTTTGTTTCAATTATTTAAGGCAGAATTACCGTCTTTAATGCCGAGAACGCATTATTCAGAACCTTATAATTCCTTAAAAGCTACCCCTGCTATAAAATTAACTGATTCTAGAGATACTACTTCTTCAGTTTCTAACTTCGATGAAGCTGATGATCTCGATGATCCTTCTACTGATACAAGCAAATCCTCTAACAAGACTATTAATATCTCCGAAAAACATAAACCGGATAAGAAAGAAGTTGTTCCTTTAACACGTATAAAAATAACCCGCCCTATGCCCAGTTTTGTTTGGAAGGACATGAAAGTGTATGGTCCTTTTGACATTGGTGAAGAAGTTGATATCTTTCCCGAGGTTGCCGATCTGATGATTAGAAAAGGTCGAGCTGAGAAAGTAGAAAGTTAGTAATTAAATCTTCATGCAGACCATTCTTCTACTGCATAAATCAGAACAGCCGAAACCAGAAACGGTATACCTTCTTTTATACAATAACCTGGCAACAACTTCTTTAAGGGCGTAGGCATCTTTGTAATCAATTATTGCTTGTAATTGATCTTCAGTAAAATTAAAATCAGCAAAGAACTTTCGGCAATATTCCATTTCACTTTTTTGCATCTGGTCAAAACGTTCTTTTTCTTGATGTAATCTGGCATCGTATTTACGCACAATTTCATAATATAATCTCATTGGATGAAATTCTTTTTCATCTAACTTTGTAACAGCCCATAGTCCGCTTTTCTCAGAAACAAATTTGCGGAAAGCTAATTGTAGCATTGACCTAATTGGTTTAATTCCTTTATCAATACAATTATCACACACATTAAGGTAAGCATCATAAGTTGCTTTACAACATTTTATGAATACTTTTTGAGTGGGATCATTTACACTTACCCTGTTGGTATCTTCGCCGTACTTATCTATTAAATACTTCTTAGCGTTATTTATAATAAATAAATTCTTGAAACATTGATATACTTGACCATGGACATCAAATGATTTTAAGCTCTGAATGTTATGGATTCTGTCAGCAAGTTTTATTTGAATCGCTTTTTCTTTCAATTTTTCATCTTTACAATGAAAGATCTCAGAAATGGAACGATAATAAAAATGTCTTTTATGTCGGGTGAGAAGTTTTATTAATTCTAGGATTTCTTCCACTACACTTATTTCTATCTTTTTACTTTGACAAAACTGAAGTAATTCTTCTTTAAGTTCTTGCAATATCACTAGTTCATATTTGTCTAATTCTTTGATTCCTTCTTTGTCTGATTGAACTTTTTGTTCTTTTTTGTATAAATCCACCATCTCTTCAACATAATCATGTAAAAGTCCTGCACATAAAGTAGCGTAATCATCTATTTTTGCTCTTTTTAGATCCCAGACCAGATTTAAAGGATGAACAAAAGAATCTTGTCCGTCTCTTCTATCTGGGAAACGGTAATAAGCCGCCTTAGTTTTTTTGTAAACATAAGAAAACAAGGAACCCCATTTATTCTTGCTATCAGACAACTCTTTAACTAAAATAACTTCATTAACTGGTTTCCAATGTTCTAAGACTTGGTATTGTTTATATTCTGGTGTCTTAGTAATGATTTTGGACATGAGGTGTGTAGTATTTATAAATAGGAATTTAAAGGTTTCGCTGAGTTTAGGCTAAGATTAACTTTACCATCTTTCATTTTTTAGAAATCTTTATAAACAGGGTGCGTAACTATTACAAAAATGGAATTTAACATTATCGAAGAAACAAAAAATAAGCTTGTTTTTGAGTTAAAAGGAGAGAATCACACTTTCTGTAACGCCTTAAGAAAAGAGTTAGAGAATATTAAAGGTGTCGAGATTGCTGTTTACAAGATTCCACATCCTTTAGTTGGTATTCCCAAGTTTCAGATAGAGACTAAAGGTATTGATTCTAAGAAAGCTTTGAAAGACGCTTTGAAAGCACTTAAAAAGAAGGCCGAAGACTTCCAAAAAGAAGTTGCTAAATTATAATTAATTCTCTTATTATTTAATTGATTTGTTGTTTTGTGTTAATCCACTACAAAACTATTTTAAACTAGTCCCGTTCCTATCTATATATGTTAACTAAAGGGGTTTGTCTAAGGTTCTATAAGCGAAAGGACATACAAGATGCTATTTTAGAACACGCTAGAAATAAAGAAGTTTCTGTGATGTATGGTTTAGGTAAGTTTGGTAAGCGACCTGACATCTTAATGTATCCTCGAGATGTTTTAGAGATGGTCATGAAAGGAGCTACCTCTTTTCATAGTAGCGAGGAGATCTGGGAAAATCCTTTGAACTTAAATTCTGATTTAAATAGAAAAGATTTAGACTCTTTACGTCAAGGGTGGGATTTAGTTTTAGATATTGATTGCAAGTTTATTGACTATAGTAAAATATCTGCAGACTTAATTATCAAGTTTTTACGTTATTGTGAAGTTAAAGATATTTCCATCAAGTTCAGCGGAAATAAAGGTTTCCATATTGGTGTTCCTTTTGAATCGTTTCCCAATAAATTAGGAAATTTAAATGTAAAAGACCTTTTTCCGGAAGCTCCGAGAAAGATTGCCGCCTATATCAAAGAGAATATTAAGTTAGAGTTAAGTAGAAGGATTCTTGAGTTTGAGAATGGTAGTTTTACTCAGGTTAAAGATAAGGTAGAATTGCCACAAGAAGATATTATTAGGTATGTTCTCAATGAATTTGGGGATAGGATTGCTCGTCTTGACGTTGACAAATTTTTGGAGATTGATACTGTTTTAATTGCATCTCGCCATCTTTA